>Ga0209542_10014309_pt1 | contig 13525 bp, 16 predicted proteins | sample RifCSPhighO2_01_FD_184028 | JGI IMG/M metagenome (GOLD analysis project Ga0209542, IMG submission 184028) | Soil microbial communities from Rifle, Colorado - Rifle CSP2_plank highO2_0.1 (SPAdes) (version 2) | ecosystem: Environmental > Terrestrial > Deep subsurface > Rock core/Sediment ... | reverse complement strand
CCTGGAGTTTATCTTGGAAAGGATGAAAGAAGGGGAAAAAGGATAATCTAAGACTACAAAGTCCTCAACACCACAACAATCTCTTTTACTTTACGTACCACTACGTCAATATCTTTCTGGGTCGTTTCTCTTCCAAGACTAAACCTTATCGATCCTCGTGCTTCCTTTTTTGACAAACCAATGGCCGTAAGAACATGACTCACATCTACATCATACATGGTGCACGCGCTTCCCGTGGAAACATAGATTCCATATTCACTTAAGTGCTTCATCAACGATTCTCCATCAATCCCTTGAAAAGTAACATTGGTAATATGGGGAGCATGTTTTGTTGGATGCCCATTAATTTTTTTTCCTGGAATGCTGCGTCTTATTTCGAAGATTAATTTTTTTTGTAAAAGAGTCAATCTTTTATTTTCCTTCTCGTTCTCTTTTTGCACCAACTCTAAGGCTTTGGCAAAACCGACAATCCCTGGAACATTTTCCGTACCGCCGCGCACGCCAAATTCCTGACCGCCGCCGTGAATGAGCGGCTGCACTTCAACTCCTTCTCGAACATATAACATTCCTATTCCCTTAGGCCCATAGATCTTGCTTCCATTGAGCGTCAGCAAATCAACACCTAATTTTTGAATATTTAGATCTAAAAAACCAGCCTGACAAGCATCCACATGAAATAAAAGATTATGCTTCCGAGCAATCTTGGAAATCTCTTTTATTGGCTGAACGGTGCCAATCTCATTATTGACATACTGAATGATAATCAATCTTGTTTTTGGAGTTAGGGCTTCTTCCATATCCTGCGGATTCACCATTCCAGATTTATCAACGGCAAGATACGTAACGGTACATTGACCTTTCTTTTCTACGTATCTGCATGTCTCCAGAACCGCTTTATGTTCAATTTTGGTGGTAATGATATGGTCCCCTTCTTTTACAACCCCCAGAATTGCTAAATTAATGCTTTCCGTTCCGCTTGCCGTAAAAATAATCGTATCAGACTTATTCGCATGAAGAAGGGATTTAATCATGGCGCGTGCTCTTTCAACTGCTTCTTTTGTTTCTACTCCCATCCCATGGGTACTGCTTGGATTTCCAAACCTTTCTGAAAAAAAGGGCTGCATAGCCTTGACTACTTCTTTTCGCACAGGTGTCGCTGCCGCATAATCAAGGTAGATTTTTTTCATATAAAAACTCCAGGCAAGATAGTTTTTATAAATGTTATTAAGTCCTGTTATTTTCGTTATCTTTTTAAACAACGAAATAATAAGTCCTCTAAGAGGAATAGATGGAACAGGACGAATACCAGCAATTGCTTGAGAAGTACAAATCCCGAATTAAAGAAGAGTTTGGTGAAGCTCCGTTACGGGAACCGAAAATTAGCACTCGGGAATATACCGAATTTAAGCGTGAACTTTACCCTGCGCATTATTCTTTCTACGAAAAGGCTTGCAACTTCTCTGAAAATCTGCTGAAAATCAAACCGGATCCGCAGAAGGCTCTTGCCACAGAAAAAAATATTGTCCTCTGCCATCTTAATGTAACTCCTTCCGGTGTCCTTTCATTTGCAATTCTGGCATCGTTAGGCGTGATCGTGTTCGGCTCCCTCATCACCTTTGCCCTGCCAATATTATTCGGCCTCCCGCCTATGACCTTTCTTGTTTTCTTTTCCATCATCGCCGGTCTTATCCTCATTCCCGTGCTGCAGAAAGTGCCGGCCTTCATGGCCAATACGTGGCGCATGAAAGCATCCAACCAAATGGTGCAAAGCATTTTCTATATGGTTACGTACATGCGGCATACGTCTAATTTTGAACGGGCGATCCAATTTGCGGCAGATCATCTGGAAGCTCCACTCTCGCTTGATTTCCGGAAGATCCTTTGGGATGTGGAAACGCAGCGCTACAGCACCATACGGGATTCAGCGAACGGCTACCTTGACGTGTGGAAGGAATGGGATAAAGAATTCGTGGAATCCTTCCATTTAATTGAATCTTCGTTATTCGAATCCTCAGAAGAACGCAGGCTGGCATTGCTGGACAAAGCGCTGGATGTCATCCTCAATGGAACCTACGAAAACATGCTCCATTACGCGCACGACTTAAAATCACCTATGACCATGCTCCACATGCTGGGAATTATCTTGCCTATCCTCGGTTTAGTTATTTTGCCTCTCATCGTCAGTTTCATGGGCGGCGAGAATTCAAACCCGTTCACGACAGCCATCTATATCGCTGTCCTCTATAACGTGAGCCTTCCTATTGGCGTGTATTACTTAGGAAGAACAATACTCTCCAGACGGCCTGCCGGGTATGGACAGGTGGATATCGGAGAACAGCCCGGCGTGAGAAGGTTCCGCAACGTGAATCTCTCTTTGGGAAAACAGTTTGTATTGCAAGTTAATCCTCTCTATTTCAGCATCATGGTCTTTATCATTTCCATGCTCATCGGCTTCAGTCCTTTAATCCTGCACGCTCTCGGCACGCAGGATTTTGCCTTTGACAAGGAAGGGAAGATCAAAATGTTAGATTATGTCTGCCCGCCGGAAGCCGGCATCGCCTGTGATGAGGGAGCAAAAATAGGACCGTATGGAATAGGAGCATCCGTGATTTCCTTAGTGATCATTGCCGGACTGGGCGTGTCCATCGGGTTGTTCTATGCACTGCGCTCAAAAAATGTGATCAAGATTCGGGAACGGACACGGGCCTTGGAAGAGGAGTTTTCTTCTGCACTATTTCAGCTGGGTAACCGTCTTGGCGACGGACTGCCGGCAGAAATTGCCTTTGCCAAAGTGGCAGAAACCATGCGCGGCACGACGTCGGGAGATTTCTTTAATCTAACTGAAAAAAACATCACCAAATTAGGAATGGGCATGGAACAGGCGATATTTGACCCTCAAGTGGGAGCTATTGCCAGTTTTCCGTCAAAAGTCATTGAATCGTCAATGAAAGTGTTGGTGGAAAGCATCAGGAAAGGCCCGCGCATTGCCGCGCAAGCGCTGCTTTCCATGTCCCGTTATATCAAAGAAATTCACCGGGTTGAAGAACGGCTGCGCGACTTGATGGCCGATGTCATTTCTTCCATGAAAGCGCAGATTAAATTTCTCACGCCGGCCATCGCCGGAATAGTGGTCGGCATCACCTCGATGATTTCCACCATCCTCACCAGTTTAAGCGGCTACCTTTCGAACATCGCTGAAGAAGGGCAGGATGCAGGCAGCTATGGAGATTTGGTCGATATTTTTGGCATCGGCATCCCCACGTTCCATTTTCAGATCATCGTGGGGATTTACATCGTCCAAATAATTTATATCCTGACAGTGCTGAGCAGCGGGATCGAAAATGGCGCCGATAAACTTGGCGAACGCTATGAATTGGGAAAGAATTTGATTAAAAGCACGGTAAGTTATTGTATTATCGCAGCCCTGATCATCATTCTGTTCAACCTCTTTGCGATAAATATTATAGGAAATACCCTGACGATACAATAATCCAACAGCTTGATTTAACTTAAGATACACCAAAATCCTTATAAAGAATTTCTTAATTTTTAGGTTAAGCGGGACCATAGCTCAACCTGGATTGTCCTTTCGAAAGAAATGGCAAGGAGAAGAGAGCACTACGCTGAAGTTTCATCTCAGAGCAAATGCGATTGCTTGCCCGGAGAGAGAAAGATACGTAGGTGTTCCGGGTTCAAATCCCGGTGGTCCCACTTTTTTTTGCATGATTACTTCCTTGCACAGTTTCTGGCATCTCCATTTCTGCTTCTAAATGCTTAAAAACATAATCTTTTTTCAGAAGTCGTAATGCCCTTTCTCATCATCTTAGGGATAATCGTACTTGTATGCACTTTTCTTGGCTTTTACAACTTCTTCACGCTCCCCTATTTAAAGAACGCAAAACCTCCGCAAACTCCATTTGTTTCCATTATTATTCCCGCCAGGAATGAAGAAAAAAATATTGGCCGTTGTCTTGAAACAGTGCTCCAGCAGGATTATCCTGACTATGAAATTATCGTTTGCGATGATCAATCACAAGACAGAACCGCAGAAATTATTTCTTCCTACGGAAAAAAGGTAAAACTCATACGAGGAAAAACGCTTCCTGAAGGATGGATAGGAAAAAGCTGGGCCTGCCATCAAGCAGTACAAATTGCAAAGGGAGACCTTTTGCTCTTTCTGGACGCAGATGTTCTCCTCCAGCCAAAAGCGCTTCCTTCTGCCGTTTCTCTTCTTCTGAAACAAAAAGCAGGATTAGTCACCTGTTTCCCCTACCAGATCACCAAAACGGTGGGCGAGAAACTGCTTGTTCCGGTCATGGACTGGCTCGTTCTTACGTCCGTTCCCTTTTGTCTGGTTAATACCACGACAGGAACAACCTTCAGCATCGGCGTAGGGCAGTTCATGCTTTTCACCAAAGAAGCATATCTTCATGTCGGCGGACATCCCGCTGTAAAAACAGCTGTCACCGAAGATACGGAACTGGCCCGGCGAATGAAGCTTCTGGGAGAGAAAATTATCGTTGTAAAAAGCAAAAATCTCGTTCAATGCAGAATGTACCGCTCATTCAAAGAAGCATTTCACGGTTTATCAAGGTCGTTTTATCAAGGCGCGCGCATGAAACCTCTGCCGTATATTGCCGCCATCGCTTTTTTTATCCTTATTATCATGAGCCCTTTCGTGCTGACATTTTTTGACAGATCTTTTGCGATAGTGTTCTTCGCTCTCATTTCGCAGCGCATTGTTACTGCCTGGAGTTCAGGTTTTCCCATATTCACCGCACTTCTTCTCTTTCCGATCCATATCGTGATGGTAATTGTTCTCACCAGCAACTCCATCCACATTTCGCTGGCGAACAAAATAACGTGGAAAGGAAGAAAGATTATAACGAAGGACATAAATAAGACCTTAACAATAAGACAATACACTAAGAAGAGAACAGGATAAGACAATAAAAAAAATAAAAAAAGAATTAATACCCACGGCATCCGGTGCAATAATATCTATTCGCGTTTTCCACAACAATCCGTTGACCGCACCCTTTGCAACACCGCTGGATTTTAAATTTTTTGACATCCTGAAAGATGTGTTGCTTCAGTTTACATCACCTTCTTTTTTTGAGAAACACCTACCTTATCGTCTAGGAAATTTAATGAAGTATATAAATGTTCTTATTTTTATCGAGGATAAAAAAAAAGTTTTTTCTGTTTTTTCTTGCAGTTCCACACGATCTGATTAAGGATATTGAACTAAATAGTAGAATTCAATAAAAAATATAAAGTTCTATTCTATTTATATCTAAAATGAGAGGAACAACAAGAACAATCGAAAAAGAAGGGATGGTAGAAATAGAACAAGATACATCTTACCTTGATTATCATCCTTCCTGGTTTGCACAGGATCCCATTCGGAGAATATTTCAAAAAATGGGAATTGAAGATCAAGAAACATATACTTTTCTCATGACCGTTGCAAATCCAGATGCTCTCAACCGTATCGACCAATATAATAAAGAAAGGAAGAAAGATGCATCATCACCCCCGCGCTTTGACATGCGTTTGTTAGATTTATACCTTAATGCTCTCACCAGCACTTCGGAGAGTCATCTTGGGAAAACCCCTAAACAATATTTTTTTTATCCTTTGGTTGATAGTAGACAAGTTCATTCTTTGGAACAACATGCTGATCAACCGACCTGGCCCATCGTCCATGTGATAAAAGGAACGCAAAACATCAAACTTATCCTTGATCTTGTAGATAATATACATGACGACAAGACGTATCAGCATATTCAAGAACAAGAAACGCCATTTCATTACCGAAAAGAAGAAATTGATCTCCTTCGTTCCGAAGGGATTAACCCTTTACAATGGTATGATTGGAGTGCTCAACACAATGGTTCTACATTAAAAGATGCGCTCACTCTTTTCTGCCGCCCACGAAATTATATTGAAAAAAAATATTGAGTTTTGAAAGTAAAAACATATTATTTCAAAAAAGAAACACAAAATAAACGCCTACGGCAACCATTGAAGCCCAAACATATCTGTTCCAGTGGAAAATTTTAATTCCGTCAAAGTTGCCAAAAGGAATCATATTGAATAATCCCAACCACATGTTAACGCCAAAACCTATGGCAAAAATAAATCTCCATGCCGGAAACATAAATGAAAGTCCTAAAAAAATCATCGCCAAGACGTAGTTTGTTAACGGTCCAGCCAAGCTTACAAGACCATTTTCTTTCCTGGTGATCATCCCAGAGATCATCACAGCACCAGGCGCAGCAAAAATCACACCCAAGAGCACTGCCAGTCCCATGGCAAGGTACAACATTTGATCAAATGCTCTAAATTCAGCCACGCAGCCGTACCTTTGTGCGACAAATTTATGCGCCAGTTCGTGCAGCAAAAAGCCTAACCCTGCCGTAAATAATGAAATGATAAAAAGGATTCCAAATTGGGAGGAAAATAATTTTCCAATTGAAAACGTACCGCCAAAAAGACTTACACCTGCATAGACAAAGGTAAACGCCAACGAGAGAGCCAGCCATGCTTTCGTAATGTCAATCAATTCTGTGCGGGACGTCTTAATTTTTCCGATCTCAATCGTTCTGTTCATGGCTTGCTTCCTCTTCGTGTTGTGCTTTCTCTAATCCTTCTTTCAATCTCTCTTTCAGGACATCTTTCAGCCGTGTTACTTCTTCTTCCACTTTCAGAAGCATATCGAGGTCTGCAAAATTTTCCTGAGCGCATTCGCGGCAATAAAAGTCAGAAGTATCTTTTATGCGGTAGACAGCTTCTTCCCCACAGACAATGCATCGTTTTCCCATCTTTTATCATCAATAAAAAGAATATTTAAAAATGTTGTTATCATCTATGACATCTAAGACAAGAGAGACTTCTTGATTTCTTCTATCTCATGGTCGTGAACAGCGCAGCCGTTATATTTCGCTGCCCATAACACGGCGTCAAGAAGAACTTCTCGTCCATCTTTCTGATCTGGAATGTATGGATCGAGCAATCCCAATCTGTAGGAAATGCCCACCAGTTCAATCGAACGGATAATGGTAACATCCTGCAGGGCCTTGCTAAATTGCGTCATCTTTGAAACATCGGAGACTACTTTTTTCTTAAACCTCATCTCAAGTAATTTTTGCATTTCTTTATTATTCTCGATGAACAAACGCAATGTCCGTTCATCCATCACCACGGCCTCAGCATCTGTTTGCAGCGCGCAGGCAACCGATTCCATCTCCCCTGATTGGATAATATCCACGCCTTTGTCCTTAACTTTAAAAGAATTATTGGCCAAGGCAATCAAAGAACTGACTTTCTGCTGCGGCACGTCCTGATACACTTCCAGCACCCCATCACGGATCAGTTTCAAGACTTGCAACGCTTCAAACTCAAATCGTTTCACTTGCAAAGGACGCTCAATTACTTCCTTTTTCACTGCTGGCGTAATATAAAATTTCCCGCCATACTTCTTCTTCAACTCTGGCAGAATCCAGCTTACCCGAGCCATGACTAACGAGATAATTGGTCCTGCATCAAAAAATAATATTTTGGTCATTTTTCGTGCTCTTAGATTATATACCAAATATTTTCAGCGCCTTGCCTAATCTCTTGCTTGCGGAGATTTTCTCCTTGTGCTGTTCCAGACTGGTGGTTTTTCCTGCGTAATGCTGCAAATCCCAGTTGGATAAGCCCATCAATCCTGCCGCCTGACCGATGGAAAGTCCTCTCTGCAGCAATGCCGTCCCCTTCTTAATCCGGGCAGCATGCATGACGTCCTGCAAATGTTCTTTTATTTTATCACTGGAACGGCGGACAATATCGAAAAGAGTTTTTACGCTTCTATTGTACTTGCCAAGATTTCCTTGTTCCAGATTCTTCCTTGCATCTTTCAGTTCCGTGAGAAGATCATCATAATCCTGCTTTTCCATCTGGGAAATAACTTTGTACAGAGAATAGATGAGAACTGTAATAGAAACAACATCCAAATCTTTATGCAGAGCAACGTCATCAATGGCATGATCGCTTAATGTTTTCAGTTCTTCAACATCCTTCTCTTCCCGTTCTTCCAGGATGCGGATCGCTTCGGCAAGATCATAGAGAAGCTCTTTTTTTACCTCTTCTTCCATGGTTTTAGTTATTTCTTTTCTCTATATAAAAATATTGTTTTTCAAAAAGATTAAAAAGAAGGGCCGAGAAACAAAGCAAGATTGGGCCGGTAGTATAATGGTAGAATAGACCCTTGGCTTAGGCAGCTGCGCTCACTAGTCTAGAAAAGCGAAGCTCTTTCCAGAAGGGGTCAGGTCCGGGTTCAACTCCCGGCCGGTCCATGAGCAACGCGAAATGGCCGGATGGCTCAAAGGGAAGAATATCCTTTTGTTTGCCGGCCGGTCTATACGGGCCTGTGGTCTAACGGCTATGACGTCGCCTTCGCAAGGCGGAGATTCCGGGTTCAATTATCCTCCGGGAAAACCGGGGATGTGAAACTCCCGGCAGGTCCATACATTTATAATCTAGATTCTGTTTCTTTTTTTCCAATGAAATTCAAAATCCCAAAAAAATATGGTTCATCTAAAACAACACCCTGCCCCTTCTGTCAAAGAATTGCCACCCTAATAAACCAGCAGGGGATGGAAGTGTGCCGGCTTCATGCGCAGGAAACTCTTCCAGAAATAAAATGTATCTGCGGAAGCTGGCTGGAACTTTGTTCCGGAAAGTTCGGCCCGTACTTCAATTGTCTCAAATGCGGGAATATTAATTTCAAAAAAGGGATGGAACTGCAAGGAAGAATATCCCCTCAAAAAAAAGAAGTCATTAAGGAAGAAACAAAACCAACAACTGCAAGAGAAAAGAAAGAAATTACCATTACTTCCAACGATCCACGATATTTTGATTGAATTATGTTTTTATTCATTTACTTTACTTATACACGGCAAACCTTCTCGGTTCACACATCACCACCATCAGTGTATCCAGATTTCGTTCCTGTGTCTTCTTGAGTGTTGCAATATCCGTTTCAGATGCAGTGCAGCGTTTATAGGGATGGGAATGCAGCAGGAGTAAACTTTCTGCTGAACAGGGTTCAAAAGAAACGTGATCAAATTTCTGCTCGTGCATCACGGGCTGATAAAGAGAAGTGATGTAATAATCTCCTTGTTCAATAAATCCCTGCAAGCAGACACTAAATTCAACGTCTTGTTGATGGAGATAGATATTTTGCAGTTCCTCATCTGTTTCGTTAAGGAAGAAAATGGTAAATTCATCTAATTCTAAAGTATTATCTTCAAGCAATGTTGAATCAAACAAGCTCACAATAATATCATCAATGGGAAAGGTGACGAACACGAAAGAGATCATTAACAATGTGAGGAAAACGCTCACGCCAATCAGATATATTTTTTTTATTTTAGAATCTTGCTTTAATTCTTCTTCCTCAATGTTCAAATCTTGTAAGATCTCTTTCGGTAATACTTCTTTATCCATAAAAAGAAAAGAAATTGTGCCTTAATAAAAGTATGGGACTGTAAATATTTGAATTCCAGAACCAATTGAATCAACTTATTTCCCCGGTTGCACGACTCCCAGCCGCGAGTGATACCAAACTACACTACGGCCCCGTCGCTGATCTGGAGATGTTATTTTTTATTAAATTTCTGTGCGACTTTATTAAAAATTGAAAGAGGAAATTTTTATAAAGAAAAGATAAATTGTTTCTTTTATTGCACCTGTCGTATAATGGCTATTATCCCGGCCTTCCATTTTTCAACGATGAAAGCCGGTAATCCGGGTTCGAATCCCGGCAGGTGCATTCTTTACAATGAAACTACAAAAAGCAACATTCGGAGCAGGCTGTTTCTGGCACGTGGAAGAAGCCTTCCGCCATCGCCAGGGAGTTATTTCTACGGCCGTAGGATTCATGGGTGGCACGGCGAAAAAACCGAGCTATGAGCAGGTATGCAGGGATACAACAGGTCATGCTGAAGTTGTGCAGATCGAATATGATCCTTCCAAAATTTCATACGAGGAATTACTTGCTATTTTCTGGGAGAATCATGATCCCACGCAAGTAAACAGGCAAGGGCCTGATCTGGGAACGCAGTATCGATCAGTTATTTTCTACCATAATGAACAACAAAAGAAAGATGCGCTGGCATCAAAAGACAAAATAGAAAAATCGGGGAAATATAAAAAGAAAATAGCAACGGAAATTGTTCCGGCGACGGAATTCTATAAAGCAGAAGAATACCATCAGCAGTATATAGAGAAAGGCGGGAAGTGTGCATTGGGGTAATCACGATATGTCCAATAACAAGACCACCATGGAAGAAAAACCAACGTGTTAATCAAAAGTGTTTAAGACGGCATTCTTTCTTGGTTCTAACGGAGAGGACTTTTTATCTTAATATCGCTTCCAATTCTTTAACAGATTGAATATCATAATCTCCCTTAACTGTTCCTTTAGAAACCCAATTAACTGAAATTGCTGGAATCCCTAACTCTCTACAACTTGTAATGTCTTTATCGCCATTTCCAATATAATATTTTGGTTTTCCATATTCTTTTATAAATTCCTCAAACAATTCTTTTTTGTCTGGACGTTTACCCATTGGACTTTTGTAAAGAATATCAAATAAATTAGAACATCCTACTTTATGCAAAATTGGTTCAACAGATGCCTCAGGAGCAGAAGTAATCAATGCCAGCCGATATTTCTTTTTCAATCCTCTTAGATAATCAGCAAAATCTCCAACTAAATCATCTGTTGTTACTTCTGCGATTGTCGCCATAGAAAACAAATTTCGTGCAAACTTCACTCTTGTTTCATGGTCAACATCTCCAAGATATCTCTTCATAACTTCATGAACCTTAGGAAAATAATCTTCCAAGCGGGCATACTTGTTGATGGAATTATCATTTAACAAAACTGACATTAAAGAGAACCACCGTTTATGTGCTTCATCAAATGGTCTTGATCTTAATAAAGCACCATCAAAATCTACAGCAAGTATTGGTTTCATTTGATTATCTCCTCCAGTTCTTTTGGACGATTGATTATATAATCTGCAATATCTTCCTCACCGCCACTTGGATGTCCCCATTTCACAAAAATAGATTTGCAGCCACTTATTTTTCCTCTTTCTAAATCACTTAGCTTATCTCCTAAGCAATATTCAATTCTTCCTCTTGATTGTAATTCTTTAACATCACTATCTTGGTTTTCTGCCCCTAACTTTGGTGGTTGACCATAAATGTAATCAAATTCAAATGGAATACCCGCAATGTGTAACATCCCTGAAATGATATCAGTTCTTACCCCAGAGACGATTGCTAATTTATAATCTAATCTTTTAATTCTTTGTAATTGTTTAATTAAGCCATCGGGAAAAATATCTTTGCCATATTTTTTGGCAACCATATACATCCCAAGCTGAAACAAATTTGTCGAAATTTGATTTTGAACATCTTCTCCAGACAACTCCATAAAATCTAAGTCATTCTCCCGATACTTTATTTTAGCATTAGATTTTAATCCAGTTAGTTTCTCGACAAAATCCCTATTAACTCTGTAGAAAGATTCCGGATCTGCATGTTGTTCTTTTGTGGGCAAAGATTTCTGAAGAACATTAGCTCTAAAGACATTGGCCTCTTCTATCATTTCAGCTTTAACAAGAGTTCCAGCAAAGTCCACTAACACTATTTTTGCTTTCATAAATAGTAATAGCCTTACTGTTTTATAAACGTTATCAAAGCCGGCCGTCGTTTATGGGCCATAATTTCATTTTACCAAAGTGGTACAAAAATATTATATACCCCCATTATTCCCAAAACATCGCCAGGCAAAGGCAACAACGAAGAAGTTTAGCTTAGGAAATCCAATTGGTTACCCTTCTGGGTGTAAAACTTGTCGTTCGTCAGATTTGCCTGGTTTTAATAACATTTTTTAAAAAATACCTCACTCCCTTAATGCATGTATGGAGCGATGCTAAAATTGATTCTATGCAACAAACTAAGATACAAAGGCATTCTCAAATAGAGAAATGTTGGAACATTCACCTATGATAGATTATTTCTCTTTTGTCTACATCTGCAATAAGAACTTCGTTTGCTTCGTAATACACAACATATTCAATCCTGTAATCTCCAACTCGGACCCGAAAAACTTTATCTTTCCGACCAACTACTCTTTTTGAATCTGAAGGGAAAGGATCGTTGCTTAGGTCTTTAATTTTTTTGATTAATCGTTGATAAAGTTGTTTGTCTGATTTTTTTAAGAATTTTTGAGCGTGAGAACTAAGAACAATTTTGAACATTTTTATTGTCTCAATTCTTCTTCAAAATCTTCAAGAGAAACAGCTTTTCCAGAGTTATATTCTTCAATAGCTTCATCTAGTCGCTCTTTTTCTTCAGGTGTTAAAATAGTATCTACATCAATCATATGTTCTTTTATATAATCCAAGTCCGCACGAATGGCTTTTAATTCTTCAGTCATTTGTTGGACATTTACAGTTTCAGATGCCATACTGCTCTTATAACCGGCAATCTTTTTAAATATTGTGCTTGGGTTACTTAAGATTTTCCACGGAGCCGAAATGGGAAAAGGTAAACCGTAGCTAGCTTCCTATCTTCACGAATACCTGCCGTAAGCTTTATAAACCAAAAACAAAACCTTCACTCTTAAAATATGACCAAAATAAACAGCATTTCAATCCATGGATTTAAGAGTTTTGCCCATAAGACAGAAATTCCGTTCGAAGATAAATTTAACTGTATTTTAGGTCCTAACGGCTCTGGAAAGAGCAACATCGGCGATGCGATCTGTTTCGTTCTCGGACGTCTTTCCGCAAAATCCATGCGCGCCGAGAAGGCAGCCAACCTGATATTTAACGGAGGAAAAGACAAACGCCCGGCAGCGGCAGGAACCGTGGAAATTGCCTTCTCCAACGAAAACAAGACGTTCCCTCTCGACGCAAAAGAAATTGTCATTGAAAGGACCATCACCAAAACGGGAAATAGCATTTACCGTGTCAACGGCAAGAAAAAAACACGTACGGAAGTGCTGGATCTTCTCGCCCTCGCCAAAATCAATCCTGAAGGGTATAACATCATTCTCCAGGGGGATATCACCCGCTTCGTGACGATGTCTTCTCTCGACCGGAGAAAGATCATTGAAGAGATCAGCGATGTTTCCATCTATGAAGAGAAAAAGCATAAAGCGATTCTGGAACTGAATAAAGTTGAAGAAAAACTCAACAATGCGGAGATCATCCTCAAGGAACGGAAAACGTATCTCAAAGAACTGAAGAAAGACCGCGATCAAGCACTTGAGTTTAAAGAAGTAAAAGACAAGATTGATTCCCACAAAGCAACCTTTCTCCATCTGCAGATCCAAGAACGGGAAGAAGTTAAAGCCAAGTACGATCAAGAAATTTCGCAGCACCAAGCGAAGATTACAGCAGCGGAAAAGGAAATTGAATCATTAAAGAAAAAAGTGGAACAGGCAAAAAAAGAGATT
>Ga0209542_10014308_pt1 | contig 13526 bp, 25 predicted proteins | sample RifCSPhighO2_01_FD_184028 | JGI IMG/M metagenome (GOLD analysis project Ga0209542, IMG submission 184028) | Soil microbial communities from Rifle, Colorado - Rifle CSP2_plank highO2_0.1 (SPAdes) (version 2) | ecosystem: Environmental > Terrestrial > Deep subsurface > Rock core/Sediment ... | reverse complement strand
ATTATAGGTTTCCCTATCCATCATTTTCATTTTATCTAAGACAGACTTTACATTATCTGAAATTTGTATTGTTGTTGACATCTTATAGCTTCTTATAATTTATTATAGTCCATTACAGTATTTAAACTTTTCGATGATGCAGTGCATATTAGGATTAATTATCTCGTGGGGCGTACTTCTTAAGGGTTAAAAAACACTACTTAAGCGATATTTTGTCGAGGATAATTTATTTTATTAAATTTTATGAGTAGAAAGTCTCTTAATAAGTTCATTACTTATTTTCATGCCTTCAGGAATCCTATCTTTAAAGAATTGCCTTGTTGATTCAAATTGCTGTTTGTATCCTTCGGTATCTCCATAACAAATTGTTGAAGCCCATTCTCTTACAGCAGTATGAAATTCTAAATCATCTCCTCTTATTCCTTTATCAAACAAAGCCGATTTCCAGATTCAACTTCTGTCTCATTTTTTTCCAACAATTACATATAAACTTGCGAGTCTTTTATTATGGGAGTCGAAAGTTTGCTGTCCTTTAACTCCTAAGAAATATTCCGCATTTGTAATTTGATAGTATTGTGAAATATAATTTCTCATTTTTCTTAAATCAGTATGTTTAATTTTTCTGAAATAAGAACCTTCTTTTTGCATATGTTCATAAAAATACTCTGATTTTGGGTTTAACATCATTACTAAAAGTTTCCCATTAGGTTTTGTTACTCTCCATGCCTCTTGAATTGCCCTTTGATAATCTGTTACAAAATCCAACGTTGCTACATAAAAAACAGCATCAAAAGAAGAATTGTTAAATCCCAAACTTTCAGCGTTTCCAATGACAAATTTTTTATCACTTCTTCTTTGAGCTTGCCTTAACATTTCTTTAGAACTATCTAATCCTGTGATATCTAATCCAGATAGTTCTTGCTCAAAATAACCTATACCACACCCAATATCAAGAATTTTCTGACAACCTGTAAGTTCTCTATAAATATATTCTACCTCTCTTTCTAAGATGCTCTTTCCAAAATCACTTTCACAAAATTTTATAAATTTTTCTACATCTGTTATCATTTAAACACTTCGTCAAGTTCTTTTATTATTTCGTTTTTGGTTATCGAACCGCTTTTTCTCCAGATTTCTTTATTATCTTTCAGGAGAATTAAAGTTGGCACAGAAAGAATTTCATATTGCTTTGTTAATTTTTCATTTTCTTCAATATCAATTTTAACAAATTTCACTTTATTTTTATATTTTGGAATTATTTCAGATTCTAATATCTTATCTAAAACAATGCAACTCGAACACCATTTTCCTGTAAAATCCAAGATTTTTATCTCCATATTAAAAATCCTCTGATTTCTGAGCCTCCTTAATTATTCTCGTGCCGAAATACTTATTATTCTTAAACTTGCTTGCAACATAAATCACAACTGGCATGTCTATTTTTTCAATCAGCTTTCTTAATAACTTTTCAATTTCTTCATCTTCTTTTATAATATTCCATAATTTAAATGTCTCTTTTTCTTCTTTATTTTCAATAATACTTTTGATTATTGGAAGCATAATATCTAAAATTTCATTTATTTTTTCTTTTAAATATCCTTTATCATATTTGCTCTGCACATATTCATTTACAAGTTCATTAGTTAAGTTTTGAACGCTTTGCATTTTATTACTTAGCATTATCAACAATTTCTTTAATATCTTTTTCTGCTTCTTCAGCTTCCTTCTTGCTTACTTCTGGAAAGAATTGGGAAATCATAGTCGGTTTCATTCCTATAATTTTTACTTTTCCATCTTCTTCCAAAACATTTATTTTACAGGGCATACATAGAGAAATTAATTTATTTTTATTTAAGAAATTATTAGCGTGTTTTGCCGAACATATTTCTATAATTTTTAACGGTTTTTGTTCAAAACCTTTTACAGATAATCTCTCTTTTACGTCATAAACATTAAATAAACTCCAGCCTTTTTTATCTACGGATTTTAATACAGATACAACTGCTTCATCAAAACTTTTCTCTGTTTCAACAATATATGCAAAATCTTCTGTTTTCATTTTCATTGCTCCTTTTTCTAAATACACTATATAAAAAGACTTGGCTAGCACCCAAAGGAGTTATATGTTCTTCTTCAAAACTTCTTATATGCTCAAAATCACTAAATAGTTTTTTCATAGAATCCTCAGAGTATTGTCTTACATCCAATCCGCTGCACTTTTTTGGTCCATTAAATGAAAATGTTGAAACAATCATATAACCATTTTGATTTAGGAATCTTCTTGCAGTTTCTACATATTTACTAATATCTTCTTCTCTTGTTAGAAAATGGAGAACTGCCCTATCATGCCAAAGGTCATATCTCTCCTCTGTTTCAAATTCTCTCAAATCAGATACAATCCACTTAACAGAATCCGCCCTTTCCCCAAGTCTTTTCTTTGACTCATTTAACGCATTTGAAGAAACATCCAATGCAGTTATGTTTCTAAAACCAAGAGCAAGAAGATTATCTACAAGTTTTGAGTCTCCTGCCCCAACATCAATAATTTCAGCACTTTTATCTAAATCAAGTTCGGCTATCAAATCCAGTGAGGTGTTTGGTTTGTCTTGATACCAGCTCATCTCGTCTGTATTTTTTGTTTGATAAATATTCTCCCAATGTTTCTTAGGGTCTTGAATCATTTTCTATTTCCTCTACTACTTTCAGAATTTTGTAATTGTTTAATTAACCATAAAATAAACAAAACCAATGCTACTAAGACCAGAATCATAAATAAAAATCCAAAAATCCACATTCCCCCGAAACCATAACTCCAATTTCCCATCATACCATATCCACCCATCATTCCACCAAAACCAAACATTCCTAAAAATAAGAAAACAACTACTGCGATTATTATCCCAATAATCAGATTATTATCTTCCATGTTTGTTTTTTCCCTGCCCTTTCAATTTATTTATTAATAATAGTATTGTTAAGACTAAAATAGTAATCACAAGAATCGTAAAGAGCCAACCTAAAATATTATAACCACTATAATAATTCCCAGCCATCATATTCCCCCCACCCATCATGTTCATCATTCCACCATTCATCATTCCTCCACTTTCTCCGCAATATGTATTTCTTGCAATATTGATGTGCATCTTCTTTAAACTTTCAGAACCTTCTCCACCCATCATCTCGTCCATATATTCATGTGCTTCTCCAGGATGCATTTGCTCCATGTAATAATCACCAATTTCTTCGAATTGTTCATTTGTTAATTTATCACAACTTATCCCAGAATCTATTAATTGTTTAGTTTCAGTAAAATTGTGTTCATGAGCCGCAACTAAACCTGCTACTAATACTAATAATATTCCAAACATCAACATTATTACTTTTGTTCTTTTCATTTTAATACATCCATCACAATTATCCTTATCCTGACTGGAATAACTATCTTGCCATTTAAACCGTTTAAAACTTTATTTTTGTAGATATACATTGTAAGTTTTTCCTGTTCTTTTTCTTTGAATTAAATTTCTCTTATCTAAGTTCGTCAAAATTGTTGAAATTTTTGCCTTGCTCCAATCTAATCTAAACCTTAATGAATCTTGAGTAATTTCGCCGGCTTTTTTTATCTCATCCAAAATCTTCTTTTCGTCATCTGACAAAACCTTTCTTAAAATTTTATATTCTTGTTCTTTTCCGTTTTGCCTAAATAAATAAAAAGAAACAATGAGTGCTGCAATAATAGCAATAATTAATGAAAGCAAATTTATAATAATAGAATTATTATTGGAACCCATCACTTGATTCATCATCTCAGCCATTGAAGTCGGTTCTCTGATAAGAAAAGGACTTAATACCATAAACATGACAAAATATAGAATAACCCCAATTAAAAGAATTAATAATATTTTTGTTACATTATCTAATTCTTTCAGATTATTCTTTTTCATTTTCTTCTCCCAATAACTTTTTCAATTTCTTCAACAACATAATCAATTTCATCTTCTGTATTATATTTTCCAAGACTGAATCTTACCGAACCAAGTGCAATCTCTTCAGGAACATTCATAGCAGTCAAGACATCAGACGGTTTTTTTACACTATCATGACAAGCAGAACCAGTAGATAATGCTATGTTCTTTAATTTAGACAATAATTCAGAACTATCTATTCCCACAAAACTAACATTCAATGTATTTGGTAATCTCTCTGTAAGATGTCCATTTAACTTTATATCTGCAATTGAATTTAATTTTTCAAATAATAAATTTCTCAATCTTTTAATTTCATTATTATTTTTCTCCATATTTTCACGAGCAATATCACAAGCTTTTCCCATTCCAACAATTCCCGCTACATTCTCTGTTCCAGCTCTTTTTCCGTATTCGTGATTTGCACCATGAATCAAATTTTCTAATTCAACCCCTTCTTTTATGTATAATGCACCAACACCTTTTGGAGCGTGAAATTTATGTCCCGCTATTGACAGTAAATCAACATTTAACTTGTTCACATCAATAGGAATTTTGCCGATGGTTTGTGCGGCATCTGTGTGAAAATAAATATTTCTTTCTCTGGCAATTTTTCCTATTTCCGCAATTGGTTGAATAGTTCCTGTTTCATTATTTGCATGCATAATTGAGATAATTATAGTTTTGTCAGTGATTGAATTTTTTATTTCATCAATATCAACCATCCCATTTTCGTCTACGCCAATATATGTTACTTTAAATCCTTGTTTTTCAAGAAACTTGCAGGGATTTGTTATTGCAGGATGTTCTATAACTGAGGTTATAATATGATTCCCTTTTCCTCTATATGCAGAGGCAATACCTTTTAATGCATGATTATTAGATTCGCTTCCGCCGCTCGTAAAAATAATTTCAGAAGGTTTAGCTCCGATTAGCTCAGCGATTTGTTTTCTCGAAACTTCAAGGGCATTTTTCCCTTTTTTTCCGAGCCAATGTCCACTTGAAGGATTTCCATAATATTTGTTATAATATGGTTTCATAGATTTAATTACATCTAAATCTAATGGCGTACTTGCATTATTATCCAAATATATTTTCATTTTCTTAAAGATTTTACAATAATTTTATTTTCCCTCTTTAGTTTTTCGCTCATAACCTCTCTCATTATATCAAATGCTTTTACGATTTTTTTATTTACTATCCCATAATAGATTTGTTTTCCTTCTCTTCTAGAATCTACAATTCCTTTAGATTTCATTATAGAAAGATGTTGGGAGATATTAGCTTGACTTAATTTTGTTTTAATAATTAAACTTGATACAGACAATTCTTTATCTCTAAGCAAGTTTAATATTTCCAATCTTGTCGGATTTGATAACGTTTTACATATCTCTGCATGAAGTTTATATAATTCCTTATCCATAAACACATTAGAATATTCTAATATTTAAATGTTTTGGTGATGATTTTTTATAGAAATAAATTACAAAGAATCAAGTGGACTCTTCACATTCACTAAATTTGGCGAGGCCATATGAACGTAAATCATCGTTATTTCTGGAGATTTATGTCCTAGCATTGCTTGAACTATTGAAACATCGTATCCATTCTCAATTAAGTACGTCGCAAAACTGTATCTCAAAGTATGAGGCCGAATTTCTTTCCAGTTTTTTAATTCAGATTTTTTATTTCAATATTAATAAAGCTTCTTCAGGACTAACAACTTTTATTCCCTGATATTCTCCTAATTTCAACAAATGCTTGTCTTGGCTAATAATAAAATCTACTTTTCCAGTCACACCAGCTTCAAGAAATTTGTTGTCGTCTGGATCATCTTTAACAACGCCTAATTTTATTGTTGGCTCAACAATAATGGAATTTTCAATAATTAAATTTCTCCAATCTTCAATCATGGAATCGGACATTTGAATTTTGAAATCTTTTAAAGTTTTTACCAACTCCTCTATAATTTCCATAGAGCTTACTAATTCAAACTTCTTACTCTTCCATTTCTCTATTAATTGCGAACAAAGGTTTCCTTCCCAGAATATTCCAGAAACAAAAACATTTGTGTCCATGACTCCTCTCATTTTTTCCTGCTGTTCTTAATTGCTTCTTCTACATCAGATTTTTTTATTCCTTTCTTTTTAGCAAAGTCTCTTGTTTTTTTGAGGAGTTTGTCAATTCCATTAAAAGAAGGCATTTCTAACTTTTTCAATACAATTGTATTATCTTCTCCGATTACAACAAATTTTTCTCCCTCGTGAATTTTCATTCTATCTCTCAAACTCTGGGGGATTACAACTTGCCCTCTTGAACTTACACTTGTTATTTCAACTTTTTCCATTTTACCTCCTGATAAGTTTATGGGTTTAGTAAGATTGTCTTATTTATAAACATTTAGAAAACTCACTTTCCACCCTAAATAAAAAAGAAATAACAATCTCAAAAAATTATTTTTTGGTTCCCTTCTCCAACTTTAAAACTTTCTTTTTCCAAGACTACAATAATGTCATCTTCTTCTTCAGCAAGAAATAATTCCAAATCAAAATTCCTAAAATTAAAAACTGAATTTCAATTCCCTGAAATGGCAGACTTCCAAAGCTAAAACTTATTCCAAGTAATCCTAAAATTAATGGAAATAATCCTGTTACGCAAAGAGGGCAAACGCCGACAATTAATCCGCCAGCAGTTCCAACACCCGTAATAACTTTTTCTCTTGAACATTGTTTTCTTAACTTATACAAAATATAAACTAAAACAGAATTTACTGCTACAAAAAACCCAATCAGCAAAGTCAAAATCAAAGACACTCCAAGTTTGAGCCAATCAACAGTTTTGAAGTAAAATATAACCAAAGGAATAGTATCATAGAAGCCACTAAACAAAATATTCAAAATTATATACAAAACAAAAATTCCAAGAATCCAATAAACATATGGACGTTTGAAAATAATTTTCATTTTATTCAACAATCAATTTACCAAAACCCATTCCCATCGAACAGGAATATTGATAAGTTCCCTTAGATAAAGCAGGTAATTGCAAAGTATCAGATGAAGATTGTAAATATTTTGAATATCTTTTTCCTTCAAGATTAAAAGCAACAGACCTTAAACAGCCCCTCACAGAATCATCTGCGCTTATTGAAATTGGCTTTCCAGCTTCTACAACTGCATCTTTGTAATTATAACCTTCTTGACTTAAAACAACTTTTTGCATTTCTCCAACAGCGACGTTTGGTTCTTTTATTGTATTCCCATTTACTGAAGAATTATTTGAAAAAACAAACCATGCTCCGGCTAAAACTATCAATCCAATAAAAATCAATGTAGTTGTGTTTCTCATTTTAGTTTTATTATTCCCATATTTATATATCTTTTCATCCAAATAGCACGCTTCTTGGCCCGTAAACCATCAACCATGTGGTTATAGCAGTGAGTGCAAAACTTAATACTATTGTAATAACATGATCTTCTTTTATTTGCCTTTCGGTTTCTCTAGTTTCAGTATAAATCATATAATTCAAACTAAACATAATGGCTGAACCAATTACAAAAACGATAACACTCGCAATTTTAACATTATCATTTATCATCATAACTGCCGTCATGGCACCCATTAAACTACCCATAAAACCTGCCATCATTCCCTCCATAATTCCCATAACCCCACAGCACTTTCCAGTCCAAACTCCAAAAGGAATTCCCACAATCATTCCCATCACACTTCCCCAGAACATTCCATTAGTCGCCCCAACAAAAAAACCTGGAAGAAAACCGGCTATCATACCTATAGTCATCCCAATCATCATTCCAGACATACAAGAAAGATATTTGTAAGCCCTAACTTGTCTCAATGCAGGAATTATCACTGCATAACTTAACGCAGCAAAAAAAAGATAAAATCCATATTTTGGAATGAAATCTTCCATTGTCTTAAACTTAAAATAATATAGAATAAATAAAAAACCGAGAGAAACAATCAAAGAATATAAAACAGTTTTAATCAGTTCGCCCTCTACACCTTCCCCGTTCAACGACTTCTTAAATTCTTTAAATGACATTTTATTCTTCTTTATATTTTATTTCAATTTTACTATCTTTAGATAAATTAATATAAAAATCAGGATATAACTTCTTTCCTTTTTCAATTTTAATTTTACTTATAACATTCTCTTTTACTTCTTGCAAACTTTGTAATTTCTCAGGGGTTTTTTCAACTGTCCAAATTATATGTGAACCAAATTCTGTTTGAACTATTCCCATATCTCCAACATTTTGTTTAAATGATAAATCTTTAAACCCCTCAACTAAGGGATCATCTTTTGAAAAAGTATACTCTCCACATTTCCCAACACTTGCATCATCGCTAGAATATTTAGTAACCACATCACAAAAATTATTTTCGTTTAATGTAGGCAATATTTTCTTTGCCAATTCATTTTGTTCATCTTCAGTCAGGTTCTGATCACCAATTAAAATATGTCTTACTTTTACTTCTTCAGGAATTCTATATTCATCTTCATTATCCCCATAATATTTCTCAATCTCCGAATCACTAACTTCTATTTTGTCCAATAAATTTTTATCAATAAAATTTTGAATTGTCAATTCTTTTGAAAGTTGTTCCTTTAATTCATCTTCTGTAATCCCTTGAGTTTCAAGTGCTTTAGAAAACTGCTCATCAGTTAATCCAGAAGAAAGTTTAAATATACCATATTTTAATTGGACTTCATCTTCAGTAGCTAGAAGATTTTGTTTTTTTGCTTCCTGATAAATTACTTTTGATTCAACTAATTGGGTTAATAATAATTCTTTTGTTATAGTGCCCTCATATTGTTGGGGCATTGATTCATAAACTTTATTTAAATCAGTTAAAGTAATAACTTCCCCATTCACAATTGCCGCAACATCACTTTGTTTTTTATTAAAATTAATTAAATTCCCGTTGTTAAATGTAAAAAATATTAATGTCCCTATAATTATAAAAAGAAGGACAAAACCAATAAATGTAGTTTTCTTTACAGTAAAATTCTCATTTTTTACTTCATCTTTTTTAGATATATGTTTAACATTATTTTTCTGAGTTTCTTCAATATTTTCTTTTTCCATTTTATTTTTTATAAGACTCTATTTAAATAACTTTCCAATTTATTATATCTCACACTTCCCGGTTAAACCTTTTCCAACAAAAAACACCGATAATATTAATAAAAGAATTCCAACAACTTGTAATTCTAAACCCCTATATGGAAGAAGCATTAAGGCTAATGGCGCTCCAATCAACCCAAATAAAAACGCACCACAAGTAGGGCATCCAACTCCAAACGCTCCAATTAATCCCCCCAAACTTCCTGCAATTCCCTGTTTACCAACAGAAAGAGCAAGAGAAAATTTAAACAAAACAAGTGAAGCATAAATTCCAAAAAGTATTGAGATTAAAAATATTGAAAAAATTGTAAAATAAATATAATCTTGTCCGGACATATCTAATGCTATCTTCAAACTATTATCAGCGATAGTAGAAACCATAAAATAATATAAAATAATAAAAAGCAAAATCATTACTGTCACAGCTATGAAGAAGTATTTCCTATAAGACAAAACATTTTTTATGTTCCTTAAACTTTCGTTAATTTGTTTTTTCATGTTCATTTTTATTTGTTAAATTTTGTTGCCCACATAAATGTTCGCAGATTATATTTTTATAATAACCCAAACTCAACACCTATCATCAACCCCCATGTTGAATCCAAGTTCACCCTATTTTTCTAACAAAATTCACAAGGAATTTTGCAAATTTTTCCTTCGGCACTAACCCCAACTCACAAACACTCCGCATAAACATTAGGATGATGGCTCATATGTTCTATCCAAGCTTCATCAGTTTGTCCAGCAGGAGTCGCACATAAATCTTCTCCTGATTTTCCGGCATCTTTCCAAGCATAAATCATATTCGGAAAAAGCGTAACTAACACGAGTCCCAAAATGACCAACCCCAATAAAATATACAAAATTATTCTTTTATCCATTTAATGACAAGTACCTCCTTGCATCTTTTTCTTATGATTCCACATTAAACCAATTCCAACAACATTAGATAAAATCCCAAATACCAAAAACCATGATTGATATTTAACTAAAAATATAGCCAATCCAGAAGCTCCGGCCAAAGGAATAATATTCAATAAAAAATGACTACAACATGCAAGCATACTTCCTCCAGAAACAGCTCCAGTTGCCCCAACGGTTCCATTAACCATCGCATCATGTTTTATAGAAAAATATAAACCAATTTGAATTCCAAAACCAATCGCCAAAGGAAAAATCAAATACCAAAGACTTCGCAGATTCATTATCGCAAATTCAAATCCCTGAAAAAACGAAACAACACTTAAGTAAAAAATAAGTAAAGCTACACCTGCAAAAATTCCATAGAGAACAGCGTTACTTTTAGATTCAGTTTTCATTCAAATTCCTGCCTGATTCTTTCCAGGCATTCATGCCTCCATCTAAATCATAAACTTTGTAACCCATTTTCTTTAATTCTTCTGCAACAATTCCTGACATATGTCCACTTCTACAATAAACAGCTATAGGAGTTGAAACATCAGGAGGCAATTGATCCATATATTTCTCAATATTTTCCCAATCTTCAATTATTAAATCAGTTCCTTCAATCTCGCCTTGATAAGGAGTATGGGTATTAAGCAAAAATACGCTTTCATTTTGAATAATGCTATCAAATTCATCAGGGGATACTTTATTTATTGAACCTATTTGCATAGATGTATTTGCTGACGCAAAACTAAACTGCATAATAACGCTAACAACCAATAATAAAAGTAAAGTCAAAACTACTCCTTGAAAAGGAATTAACTTTTTCCCTGTCTTTTCAGTTATTTTTTTATTTAATTTCGGAGAAATAAAAACCAACAAACCTCCAAACATGCTTGATACTAATGAGAGATTAATGAGATAGGTTTTATTGAATATATTCCCATAACTCCCCATTAAATTAAGATAAAACCCATAATAGTTAACTCCAATAATAGGAAGAATCGGAATAACTGTTAGAAAAAAACTTCCTAAAATAATTATTGTTTTTTGAAATGGAACATATTTCTTTTTTACAGCTCTTGCAAACCACATTCCCATAGACATCCCAAAACCCCCTATAAATAATGCAACTATTACTGCTGACACCCCTAGATAAACTGCACCTGCAGCAGCAGCTCCTGCCCCAATTGTACAAAGGGGACAGTGAGCACTAACTAACTCAATTGACAAGACAGACAATAAAATACCAAAAAATAAAAAATAAAATTTATTTTTCATTTTACAACCTCATAAATTCGCTTGATGAACCATCGTTATTAACAGCATAAATAACAAAAGGGGCTCTTTGATTTCCAGGCATTCCCGGCGAACCTTCAGGCATTCCAGGCATAGCAATACCTTTTATGTCAGGCTGTTCATTTAATAATTTTTCAACAGCTTCCAAAGGTATATGTCCTTCAACAAAATACTCTCTTCCGCTAGAACTTTTCAATACAGTAGTATGACAGCTCTGCAAATCCGACGGTACTCCTAAAGATTTTTTCAATGTATTTAATTCCTCAAGATTTACAACTTTTGTATTACTATTCCCATTAGACTTAAAATATTGCGAATATATACCACAACAACCACAACTTTGAGATTTGTAAACTGTAATATCTCCTTCATATGCTCCCACAGTTTGAAAACCTGAAGCACTATTATTCATAAAATAAAAACCGGCAACAATTACACTGAGAACGACCAATCCCCATATCCATGTTTTTTTATTCATATTATTCATTGCAACACTCCAACCATTTTTTTATGGTGGAGAAAATGCTTTTTTCCTCCTTTTTATCTATTTTTATAGAACTATTCTTTACCTCTTCAGATTCTTCAAATTCAAAAGAAGCTTTTTTATCATTTGTCATATTCAACATCCAAAACATACCATACATTTCGGCAGCGTCTTTATACAAAGATTTTGCCTCTTCAACTTTTTTCTCATGTAATAAACGATTCGCAACCTCATAAAGTCTCATACTTGTCGCAAGAAAATGTTTGCTCATGCACCACCGCTCGCTATTGTCGTTTTCATCATCTTTAACAATTAATTTCAAAAGCCTTTTCCTCATCTCGCGCGTTGCCTCTAAAATTTTTAAAAATTTTTCATCTTTAGTTTTTGCATAACTAAAAAAAGAATGCTCTTCTAAAGAAACAAGATTCATCAACGCTATCGACAAATCTTCCCATGCAGACAAGTCTAAAACATTCTTCTCTTTCATTTTCTCAATATCCTTTACGAAATTATCCGTTTCCATTTTGTTTGTTGTTGATTATAAAAATAAAAAATAAAAAATAAAAAATTTATTTAGCAGCCACCAACCATTCCGCTTGATGCAGCTGCTTGTTGAATTGCTGGCTTAGTCGCACTCGCTACTTGTCCAGTAGTTGAAGGATTCATAAAAAACACAACATAAACAGTTGCGATTAATAAGATTCCAACAACAATCCATAAAAAAGTTCTTTTGTCCATTTTTTTTGCTCCTTCATGTTTAGAAGAATTATTACTTGGTTTACAACAGTCTTCCATTTTAACAACCTCCGACCATTCCTCCAGATGCTTGACCTTTCTCAATTCCTCTATATTTGTTACTTGCTAAATTAACGTAGTTAGTTGAGTCCACTCCTTGGCTTTCTAAAACTTGGGCCTTACCTTCGTGAATTCCAGGGAAAAATAAAACTTTCCATTTTCCTAATTCAGATAATATCTCATCATCACTAAACTCTGTTCCGTGATTTGTTATAAGATATTTCGCCAATCCCCTCATAGCATAACTATGAGCACATCCACAAGCAGGCTTTCCATTCTCAAAAATTATCGATTCAGCCCCACAACAATACTCACATGAAATCTGACTTACTACTTTTATATAACGCTCTAAGTCGGCTCCTTGAAGTTCAACTGTCCTATCTATATTACCCAATACATTAATAGTAGAATCAGCTTTTCTCGGGTCATTTGGTGATACATCATCATAAGAAATTCCTAATTCGCTCCCATATATTTTAGGAGTTCCAGCAGGAATAATCTCTGAAGCCGAAACAGTAGGTAATATTGCATTTCCAGTAACACTACCAATACCCTTTCCACCAAAACCATTGTTTCCCAAGTTGTAACTCAAAATAACAGCCAATACAACTATAGCAACTATTTGCACAGTAAATTCAACATTGCTTTTCTTAAATTCAAGTTCACTCATTTTAGTTTAATTTATTTAATTAATAAAACAAGAATAAGCTTCATTATAACCGCTTTGCTGTAACTAGTTACATGACCTTATTTTCTAATATTTCTCTTCTTCATCTTATATCCAGTATAAAGTACTATTCCAACCAAAATAAATGATACAGTTAATCCTAATATTTGCCACTTAACTGAAAGTGTTCCAAGGTATGCAAATACAAATGCAAAAGGCAATGAACCAATTATCGTCGCTAAAACATAGGTTTT
>Ga0209542_10014306_pt1 | contig 13528 bp, 13 predicted proteins | sample RifCSPhighO2_01_FD_184028 | JGI IMG/M metagenome (GOLD analysis project Ga0209542, IMG submission 184028) | Soil microbial communities from Rifle, Colorado - Rifle CSP2_plank highO2_0.1 (SPAdes) (version 2) | ecosystem: Environmental > Terrestrial > Deep subsurface > Rock core/Sediment ... | reverse complement strand
AAAACAAACCGCAAGTACTATGGGCTAAACTAGGGTTAGTGGCTCTATCCTGTACATTCAAGCTAGAAGTGCACCACTAAGGAATTAGGTTGATTTCGACTTAGATATCAACACGTCCATTTTCTCACGAGGAGTCATATAGTTCAAACATTTCATAGGTTTGTTATTTAGCCAATCTTCAAGACATTGAATTTTAGACTTAGAGATGATCTTCAAAGGGGTACCTTTTGGAATAAATCTACGAATATCTTTTATTCTTCTTTCAACGGAACCTTTTTCATAGCTAGTATAGGCATGGCAGAAAAAAGTTTTAACACCAAGTTGAATAGCTATTTGTTGGTGGGCATAATTTTCAGTGCCATTATCCATGGTTATTGTCCTCTTCAAGATTTCAGGTAAAGATCTGATATCAGAAATGACTGCGTTAGATTTTTCGGACATTGTTTGGTTTGGAATTTTAGTTAATTTCGTATATCTGAAAGATCTTTCGATGGAAACAGAAAGGGCAGATTTAGAAGATTTAGGACCTTCCATATTATCTGTTTCCCAATGGCCAGGTTGTTTACGTTTATTAATGAATAGAGGTCTTTTGTCAATGCTGACAGCATTTGGGGCCTTACCGTTATTTCTAATTTTCCTACCATTTTTAAGCATACGTTTTTTTCTACCAGAGACGAGGTATTGCCAAAGTTTATATTTTCTAGATTTCTTTGAATATATATATTGGTAGATAGCTTCTGAAGAAATAGTTAATCTACATTTCGATTCACGTTTGAGTCTACCAGCGATAATTTCTGGAGACCAGAAGAAAGGGGATCTCAAGTGCTCTCTAACGAACAGATAAGTTTCGAGACTTTTAAGAGGGGCTTTAGATCTTTGGATTTGGGTAACTCTTACATATCGTTTTTGGGCATAACAAGGTAGGTAAGGTTTACTATATTTGGTATTACGTTTTAACTCACGAGACAAAGAAGAGTGGTTTCTATTCAAATTACGAGCGATGTGTCTAAGAGACAGTCCTTTTTCAGACCAGGCGAATAGTTTTTCACGTTCGACGAGAGAAAGGTGTTTATATTGTGGCAAAGAGAATCACCTCCTTAAGGTTATATATTTTACCTTAAGTGGTGCACTTCGTTATTGAACCTGGAACATTTTATCAATCTTTCTGTTTTTGATATTGTTTGAATTTTGAATCCTTTACACATTCATAAATTTATCGTAAATTTCTATGATTATGATAGAAAAAAATAAATTAATAACCGTAGGTGCGATTTTAGCTTTGGTTGTAGTTGGTGTGATTTACATGATGGCAAGGTCCGATGATGTGAAGATTGGAGACAACTACCAGGATAGCGTGGTTGTAGTAGAAGATGCAAAACCTGTTCAAGAAAACGAGGAGTCTTTACAGATTCCGGAAGAGTCCATTACCGAAGAGACCTCTCCTGTATCAAAGGAATTCGTTGTTGACTCATTTTACGATAGCCAAGGCATGTGGTTTTCGCTCAAAGAAATTAGTGTAAAAAAAGGAGACACCATCAAAATTAAAGTTAAGAATATTAAAGGTACGCACGATTTTGTTATCGATGAGTATGGCATTAATGTTGAAACTCCTTTAAACGAAGAAGTGGTTGTTGAATTTATAGCTGATAAATCTGGTGAATTCATATACTATTGTTCTCAACTAGGACACAGAGAAAAGGGTCAATGGGGAACGCTTAAAGTTTCAGAAATTTAACTCTAGTGTTAAACGAAGTAGGACTTAGTGATTTACTATATCTCGTCGGGAAATTTTCAGGCCTTATCGGTTTTGTATTCCTTTCACTTTTAATATTTTCTGGTGATACAGCACGGTTTTTTGATAGATTTTTTGGAATGGATAAGATTATCAAGTTTCAAAGGAAATTTTCGATAATCACGATGGTTTTCGTTTTGTTGCATCCTATTTTCTTTATAATATCAACAGGTTTTGTTTTGCCATTTTTAATCCCAGATTTTTCAGTGATTCCTTTAGCACTTGGGATAGTTTCACTTTATCTGTTTCTAGTAATTATGTTTGTATCGAAAATCTATAAAAGAATTTCTTATACGATTTGGCAATACATTCATATTCTTACTTATGTTCTTTTCTTTTTTGTTTTATATCACGCGATTAATTGGGGGACAGATTCTGGTAACTTTTTTATCCGCATACTTTATGGAGTCATATTAACAGGAATTATTGTTGGGATTTTCTACAGAACTAATTACAAAATAAAGCAAAAACATCTTGAGAAATTTTATGTCGATGAGGTGAAAAACGAAACGCATGATACTTTTACTTTAATATTAAAATCAAAATCAAGGCTTAAATTTAAACCTGGACAGTTTTGTTTTTTAAGACTAAATAAAGGCGAATTATTTGCAAGACATCCTTTTACTATCTCGAGTTCACCAAATGATAAATATTTATCATTTACAGTAAAACAAACTGGGAGATTTACAGAGGCATTGTGGGAACTTATAAAAGGTGAAGAAGTAATCGTAGACGGCCCATTTGGAAATTTCCTTATTCGTGATGATAAGTGCGATTTGGTATTTATTGCAGGCGGTGTTGGGATAACTCCGTTTATGAGTATGATCAAAGATAAAGTCCAAAATGGTTTAGAAGATCAAAATGTAACTTTATTATATGGATCAAAAACATTAGCCGACATAATCTTCAAAAAGTACTTTGATGGTATAAAAGAAAATTGGTTTAAAAAAGTTTATGTTTTAAGTAATGATATGCCGTCTGGAGATTTAGGTGAATATGAAAGTGGATATATAAATGAAAGAATAATTAAAAAATACGTAAAAAAGATAGACGGATCGATCTTTTATATTTGTGGCCCAGAAGGAATGAGGGAAAGCATCCTACAAACACTAAAGAAACTTGGTGTTAAAAATCGCGACATAATTATCGAAGACTTTTTTTGGTAAAGATTGTATTCTGTAAATAATGCCTCAAAGAAGATTAATTTTTAATGCTGATGATTTTGGGTATAGTAAAGGTGTCAATGAAGGCATAATTGAATCGCATGTTAAAGGTATTGTAACTAGCACCTCTGTTATGGTTTTAAGAAAATTTGCATACGAGGCAAGTAGTCTAAAAAAATTTCCAAAACTTTCTATTGGTTTACATTTGGATATGACTGAACCCGGTTTCCAAATGTGGAAAGATCTTTCTTATATATTTTTAATGAAGAATTCAGATATAGAATCGGCCTTTTTATTGCAGCTTGAAAAGTTTGAAGAATTAGTAGGCAAAATGCCTGATCATATAGATGGACATAATCATGTACATAAACATCCAAAAGTCTGGCCAATTGTGAAAAAATATGCAATTGAAAAAAATATTCCAATTAGAGATGCGAGTGTCGCAAAATTTAGAATTGATTTTTTCGGTAAATCTGCTTTTGGTTATGATAAAACCGAAAAGGTTAGTTCTGAAGCACTTATCAAATTAATAAAAAAATTACCCCGTGGTACATATGAAATCGTTTGTCATCCGGCCAAAGACCCAATGAATGATCTCTCCTTGAGATCTACCAATACGGGTTATTTGCATCAGCGTGCATTGGAGTTGAAAACATTAACAGATCCATCCGTAATTGAATTTATTGAAAATGAGGGTTCAATTTCACTTATAAACTGGAAAGATGTCCCAGCTGCTATAGTCTAAAACTTTTATTTCAAATACTTCCTTATCTGACTTTTTGCTTCTGATGTTTTTACAAATTTCAACCAGTCTGATGATGGATGATGATTTCTTTTTACTAGAATTTCAACCGTATCGCCACTAGAAAGTGGAGTTTCAAGCCCTACCATTTTTCCATTTATTAAAGCACCAGAGCACCCTCTGCCAATGTCTGTATGTAGGGCGAAAGCAAAATCAACAGGTGTCGAGTTTTCGGGCAAGGTTATAAGTTGGCCTTTTGGTGTGAATACAAATACTGTGTCTTGAAAGGCTTTGATTTTGCTTTCGCCAGATATCATTTCATTTATCTTTTCTTTTTGTTCGATTAGCTCTTTTATCCAATTTGCTTGAGACTTACCAGAATTCTTCCCGTATTTATATGAGAAATGTGATGCTGGCCCGAACTCATTATTATTGTGCATATCAAATGTCTTGATTTGAATTTCGCAATACTTACTAGGTGCTAATTCAATTGCAGTTTGCAAAGTTCTATATCCATTTGGTTTTGGATTTGCAATGTAGTCATCGAATTCGTTTTGAATAATTTTCCAATTCTCCTGAACAAAGGCTAATAATTCGTAGCATGTTTTTTCATTCGGGAGTAACGCCATAATACCAAGTAAATCATATAATTCTGCAAAGCTTTCGGTTGATGAGATATCTCCTTTGTTGTATTTGTAGTGAGCTTTTTTGTGAATTGAATAAATACTCTTGGTTCTAAAAGCAATATGAAATTCTACGTTCAATTTATTTAAAAATGTTTCCATTTTTTCTTTTGCTTTTTTTAATTCGTGTTCTGCATCTTTTAAGTGGTTTGAAGAGAATTCGGCAATTTGTTTGTGTCTTTCTGGCTCTAATATTTTAAGTGCGGCTTCTTCTAGTTCTCTTGTAAAGTAATAAACTCCAACAGCTTTTGCAATTGGAGCATATAAGTTTAGTGCGCTTTTAGCGATCCACTTTTGTTCTTCTTTGCTAAATGAATCCACTGTTTTTATGTTATCGAGGCGATCTGCAAGACGTATTAAAAGAACACGAATATCTTTTGCCATGTGAATTATTAGTTTATGTAAGTTTTCTACGTTTCCCGTGTTGTTTTGATAGTAAATTGGGGTAGAGGTTTTAACTAAAAGGTCAACTATGTACGCCACATCTGTGCCAAATTCTTTTGAGATTTCTGAAATCGAAATTTCACCTTCTTCTGTACAGGCGTGAAGTATTGCAGATACAAGTGTGAATTCATCTTTGATGCCAATTTTATCTAGATAGTTTTTTACACGTATTGGATGATTAATAAAATCTTCTCCGTTTTTGCGTTTTTGTCCTGCATGCGCAATTTTTGCAAACTCCAAAGCTTTATTTATAAGTTCAGTGTTATTTTCCATTCTTTAAAATGAAAGCGGGATTATTTTTGTTTCTGGTGGTAGATCGCTTTTGGCTTTTATTATTAGATTTTTTTCTGTAGTAGCTTCTGTGCCTGCTTCTGCTAAAAACCCTTGAAGTGTGGAAAGCTCATCATAAGCAGGGATCATTTTTTCGGATTTATAGTGCATCGGGATAACTATTTTTGGTTCGATGGATTCGATTATTTGCATTGCAATTTTCGGATCAACCGTGAATTTTCCACCAACAGGAATCATTAGAATATCAACTTCCTCAAGGAGCTCTAATTGATTACTATCGAGTGTGTGACCGATGTCACCTAAATGGGCGATTGTTGCTTCGGCAAAATCATAAACATACATAATGTTTCCGCCCCGATCTAGACCATTTTTATCGTCGTGAAAGCTTTTAATTCCAAAAACTCTTAAACCTTTAAGTTCGTATTCGCCAGGAGTTTCAATCAAAAAATATCCATTATTTGCTTCGCCCTCAATATTTTTAAGATAGAAATGATCTGGATGATTATGACTAATCGTTACAATATCGGCTTTTTGTTTAGAATAAGAAAGACCGACGGCCTTTGGATCAAAAGGGTCTGTGACGAGAGAAACCTCTTCGCCAGTATTAGTTTTTCCCGTAATCAAAAAAGATGAATGACCGAGATAATTAATTTTCATATGACAGTATATATATTAACACGTTATTTGGTTGAGGTAAGCAATTCGGATATCAATTAGATGTATAATCCAAAAATGGCAAATGCGAAAATTTTTAAATTTGAAATGCTTAAAGTTTATAAGAGTTGGAGAAATATTGAGGTTTATTGTCCTGCATTTAAGGAAAATGTTTATTTCACACTGCTTGGTTGGAATCATATTGTAGGGAATTCTAAAAAACACAGGAGTCAGTCAGATGTCTATAGAAGATTAAAATTACTTCCGTTGGCGAAAGATATAATCTCTAGGTCTGGGACAATTCAGAGTATTAAAGTGGTTAATAATATAACTATGTATGCATTAGACTCTATCGAAACAATTGAAGTAAATGGGGTAAAAGTAACAACAAAGATACGAGTTATAGTCTTACAAACAAAAAGTGGTAAAAAATTCTTATCGATTATGGATCGAAAAATTAGATGAAGTGCCTCACGCTTCGGTTTCTTGGACGATGGCGTAACTGAAGATCAAAGATCTTTCACTTCACGTGTGAATTATCATATCACCGAGTAAAATTGTCAAGCGCCCGAAATATAAAAAACCTTGGAGGTATGGCCGAGATAATTAATTTTCATATGGATTAATATTAACACGTATACTGCTGTAATATAGCTTTTTTTCAACTTTGGCACAACTGATTTGAAATTAGTAAAAAAGGATGTACAATTTCCACTGAAAGAAAGGAGCTAATTAGAATGGCAGAAGAATTAAATACAGAAAGTGAAGAATCCAGATCGGAATCATATAGGGTTAACCTTCTTGCGGCACTAAGTGCTTACGACGAGCGACAAGCTGGGATGGATGAAGATGAAAAAAGAGCTATGAACCAAAGAGTGGTTGGAGGTTTTGAAGATTTTACTATTGGTGCTGAGGGGGCAGAAAGAAGAAGGGCTGCGGTTCGTCTGGCGGAGTTAGGAAATAAATCTATAAAAGAAGGCGAAAGGGATGTGCAAGCTTTGAAAGATGCAACTGAAATTATGGACTCACTAGGGATAAGAAGACTTTTGGAAATGTTAGGTTCTGATCAGACTTAAAAGGTTTAACTTCTTCCGAAGGACGAAAAAATTCTGCTTGAAATAGTTTTTAAAAAATAAGAAAATCTTATCTGGTGCCGAAGGTGGGAGTTGAACCCACATGGACTTTAGGTCCACACGATTTTGAGTCGTGCGCGTATGCCAGTTCCGCCACTTCGGCTCGTTCACTACGTTCACTCGCCTCGTGGCAACTTACGTTAGGCCACATCGGCATGTACTCATGCCGATGCAACGTGCGAAGCACGTTCCTTCGGCATAGTTTGTCAAAAAGGATAGCCCTCATAAAAAAAGGGTAGCCCCTATTTGCAGTATAGTATACTCTAGGAGTTATGTCAGATGTCAAACTTCAACCACAAAATATTGATGCTGAAAAAGCTGTTATTGGAGCGTGTTTGCTTGATAAGGATGCTGTTATTAAGGTTGCTGAATTTTTAGTTCCCGAGCATTTTTATGACGAAAAACATCGCTTAATTTTTGAAGCAATCATTGAACTTTACGAAGACCGAGATCCTGTTGATATTGTTACAATTCCTGACAAATTAAAAAAGAATGATTCATTAAAAAAGGTTGGCGGAGTAGCTTATATCACTGATCTTTTAAATCAAACTCCTAGTGCAAGTAATGTCGAAAGTCATGGAAAACTTGTTCGTGATGCATATATAAGAAGGCGTTTGATTCAAGTTTCTGCCGATATTGCGAATATGGGATTTGATGAGGGTGACAATGTTGAAGATGTTTTAGATAAAGCTGAACAAAAATTATTTGGAATTTCACAACAAAGTTTGAAAGGGGAATTTGTTTCTTTAAAAACTGCACTTGAAGAAAGCTTTGATTTGCTCGATGAACTTTATAGAAATAAAGGTCAACTAAGAGGAGTGTCGACTGGGTTTAAATCCCTTGATACGAAATTAAATGGATTTAGGCCATCAAATTTAATAATTCTTGCAGCAAGGCCTTCTATAGGAAAGACATCTTTAATGCTTAATATTGCGCAGAATGCATCAGTCATAAACAAAGTTCCGATTGGAATTTTTTCTTTAGAAATGAGCCGTGACGAACTTGTTATTCGTTTGGTTTCAGCTCAATCTGGAATTGATAGCTTTAAAATAACAAGTGGTAGGTTAAGTGATAGCGAATTAGCTGCATATGGCGAGGCGGCGGGCGTTTTGGCCGATGCACCGATATACATAGACGACACACCAAGTATTTCTATAATGGAGCTTCGAACAAAAGCCCGCCGCCTACATGTAGATAAAGGTATTCAAATGATAATGGTCGACTATTTGCAACTTATGCGCGGAAGAAATGCAGAGAATCGTGTTCAAGAGGTTACAGAAATTTCATGGGGATTAAAAGCTTTGGCAAAAGAGCTTCGAATACCTGTTGTAGCAGTCGCTCAATTGAACAGGTCTGTTGAACAACGTGGCACAGGACACCCTCAATTGAGCGACCTTAGAGAAAGCGGAAGTATTGAACAAGATGCAGACGTTGTTATGTTTTTGTATCGACCCGATGAAGAAAATCGAAATGAAGTAAGTTTGGTAATCGCAAAGCACAGAAATGGTCCGACTGGCGTTGTGCCGCTCTACTTTAGAGGCGAACAAACTAGATTTTTTGAGCAATCAGCCAAAGAAGTTGAATAATATTGTTGTTGTATAATATCCACATGCTTAATTCAACTGATCTCAAAAACGGTGCGGTTTTTATTTATTATGGAAATCCATATAAGGTTTTACAGTATGAACACATAAAAATGGCAAGAGGTGGTGCAGTTGTAAAAGTAAAATGCATTGATCTTATCTCCTTGTCAATCAAGGAGATTTCATTTAGTAATAATGACAAGGTTGAAGAAGCCGATGTCGAAAATAGAAACATGCAGTATTTATATTCCGATTCAGAAAAGCTTTATTTTATGGATCCAGTTTCTTATGTGGGGGAAGAAGTCCCAGTTAGCAGAGCCAGTCGCGAAAAGAAGTATCTAATCGAAGGAAGAGAATTCCAAGTCACTGTTTTTAACGGAAAACCTTTAGGTGTTATTTTGCCTCCGAGCATTTTTTATAAAGTTATAGAGGCATCGTCTGCTGTGCGTGGAAATACCTCTAGTTCAGCAACAAAGCATGTAATTGTAGAAAATGGAATGTCAGTAGAAGTCCCACAATTTATAAAGGAAGGCGATGTAGTTAAAATAAATACAGAATCAGGAAATTATACTGGCCGTGGATACTAACAAAATTAGTGTAAAATCAACTTATGATAGATTTTGAAGCGGCTTCAGTTGCGATTATCCTTTTTGCGTTTTTAGTCTTTATTTTTGCATATTGGAAAGATGCAACAGCCGAGGGTTTTAGTAGCGATAGAATTTTTGATTCTGTCTTTATGATCGCAGTCGGTAGCTTTTTTGGGGGAAAGCTTTTATTTCGAAACTTAAGTATTGATTATTTAAAATATCAATTATTAACTTCACCTTTTATTTTAGAGGGCATTTTAATTGGAGGTGCATTAGCTGTTTCCATTGCAATCAAGAAAAACCGTTGGGATGGCTGGAAAATAGGCGATATGCTTGCACCAGCTTTATCTATGTATCAGGCGATTTTGTTTTTGGGGTTTTGGATTAGAACAGGTCAGCTGTCAATGCTGATTTTGCTTTTTTGTTTTGGTAGTTTAACTTTTTTTATACGTTATCTAAAGACTAATCACAAATTAGGGTCTAGTACTAGGTATTTTGAATTAAAAAGGCTAAACAGGCTTACATTTACTGGGGGTTTATTTGCAACATACTTGACCGGATCAAGTCTCATTGCTATCCTTTTCTTGCTTACACATCAAAATTTCTCAAATCGGTTTTGGTGGTTTCAGTTTATTTTTTATTTTTTTATATTAATTTTATCGTTGTTTTTAATAAAACGTCGGTTAAATATAGAGGGAGTAAGGGTGAATTCATTTATAGAAAAAATCAAATCCATTTTGGTAGGAAGGTCAAAGCAAATTGACAAGAGTGTCAAAGACATTGTAGAAAATGACCCTTTTAATGTTGAAGCATCTGATGGCTTTAGAAATGAAGATGAGTTAGGTGAAGAAGTTCAAGATAATCAGCAACACGGAATTAGTGAAGCAATAAAGAGTGAATTAAATGATGAAAAGGTCATGATAAAAAAGTCTTTATCGAAGATAGAAAAAGGGACGTACGGTTATTGTGTTAAGTGTGGTAAGGAAATAGATGAGAAAAGATTAAAGGCTTATCCAACTGCGGAGTACTGCATGACATGCGAAAGTAAAATTGCTAAATAATATTAAAGACATTGGTGTTATATATGAAGACAGTGATCTTGTTGTGCTTGATAAACCAGCAGGTCTTGTAATTAACGCTGCAGAAACTCAAAAGGACAATATAACGTTACAAGATCTTATTGCGGTTTCTGATCTATTAGAAGAAGACACTGAATATTCTGAATTTCGTGATAGATCTGGTATTGTTCACCGTTTAGATAAAGACACCTCTGGGATTATTATTGTTGCTAAAACAAGAGAGTCTTTTGAGAATCTACAAGAACAATTCAAATCAAGAAAAGTTCACAAGATTTATCTTGCACTTGTTTACGGTGTGATTAAAGATTTGACTGTTGGAGAAACATTTGAAATAAATGCTCCTATTGGGAGAAATCCAAAGAATAGACAAAGATTTGCAATAGTAGAGTCAGGAAAAGAAGCTGCAACAAAATTCAAATTAATTAAAATTATAAATTCAAAAAGTGATGGCAAGTTTTCTCTTTTAGAGTGTTATCCAAAAACAGGAAGGACACACCAAATTCGTGTTCATCTTACGGCTTTAGGGAACTCGGTTGTTGGTGATTTCCTGTACTCTGGGAAGACACGTGGGAAAAGAGATCGCCATATTTTTACAAGACAATTTTTACATGCAAATAAGATAGAGTTCCTTCATCCAATAACTGGTGAATTATTGAAACTAGAATCAAAATTGCCAGCAGATTTATCTAATGTGTTAGACTATTTGAGTACTTAGAATAAAGGTCCTGCCATGGATATTTTTACTGAAATTAGCCTAGTAATTGTCATTGCAACAATCGTTTCCGTTTTAATGAGGGTACTTAAGCAACCGATGCTTATTGGTTATATTCTAACTGGGGTTATCGTTGGCCCAGCAGTTTTTGGAGTAATGCAGTCGCCTGAATCACTTGAAGTATTTTCGCAGTTTGGGATTGCCCTTCTACTTTTTATTGTCGGTTTAAATTTAAGTCCAAAAGTCATACGTGAAGTTGGAAAAGTTGCGACAATTACTGGCCTTGGGCAAGTCGTTTTCACGTCTATTATTGGATATTTAATATCATCCATACTAGGTTTTGATAAAGTTGAATCTTTTTATATTGCTGTAGCTCTAACTTTTAGTAGCACGATAATAATTTTGAAATTATTGTCAGACAAAGGGGATTTGGATTCTTTGTATGGAAAAGTTTCGATAGGATTTTTGTTGGTCCAAGATATATTAGCGACGTTGTTTTTGGTTGTAGTTTCTGCTTCTGCACTTGGTGATACTTTTGGTTCTATTGCTATACAACTTATATGGAAGAGCTTTCTTTTGGGTTTACTACTTTTTCTGTTTATCAAATTTATCTTGCCAAGGCTTTCTGTTTATTTTGCAACGTCTCAGGAATTTTTATTTTTATTTTCGATCGGTTGGGGATTTGGGCTAGCTTCCGTTTTTCATGCACTTGGGCTTTCAATTGAGATTGGAGCTTTAGTTGCTGGAGTTACACTTTCACTTTTTCCATATCATTATGAGATCAGCTCAAAGATGAAGCCACTTCGTGATTTCTTCTTGATTTTATTTTTTGTTTTACTTGGAGCAGAGCTAGGAGTTGATAATCTCTCTGGTGCAATTATTCCAGCTTTGATCTTTTCAGCTTTTGTTTTAATCGGAAATCCGCTTATCGTTATGACATTAATGGGGATTTTAAGGTTTAACAAGAAAACTGGTTTTCTGTCGGGTCTTACTGTTGCTCAAATCAGTGAATTTTCTTTGATCTTAGTTGCTCTTGGTTATAAGTTAGGGCATGTAGATGAAAAAGTAATCTCTGTTGTAACGCTTGTCGGGTTGATAACTATAGCTGGTTCTTCATATATGATTATTTATTCTGATAAACTTTATAGTTTTTTGCATAGTTATTTGGGGGTTTTTGAAAGAAAAGTAAAACGTAAAACAAATTTGGATAAAGAAAGTTATGATTCGATTTTGTTTGGATACAATCGTATAGGGTACGATTTTCTTGGTGTTTATAGAAAGATTGGTGCAAAGTATTTGGTTGTAGATTACGATCCAAAAGTTATAGAAAACTTAGAATCATCGGGTATCAGGTGCGAGTACGGCGATGCATCCGATGTTGAATTTTTAGGTGAGCTTGCCTTGAAGGATCTAAAAATGATAATTTCTACTGTTCCAAATTACGAAGATACGATTTCGCTTATTGATAAGGTAAGATCTGTTAATGAGTCTGCTATTTTGATGGTAATTTCTCACCGTATTGATGATGCATATAAATTCTATGAACATGGAGCTTCTTATGTTGTAATGCCGCATTTTTTGGGAGGGACGTACGCAGCTTCACTCGTTGAAAGAAACAAATTTGACGCCGCTAAATTTGAAGTAGAAAAGGAGAATCATTTGAAAAATTTGAGCAAAAGAAGGTCTTTAGGCCATGAACATCCGACAATCGAGAAGAACGGGTAAAAATACAACACCGTTGCAATAAGGTAAATAGTTCAGTACTATGATTGTTAGTGTCAGGGCAGGGGACGCGATTTTTGATGGGAAAAAGAAGACGGTATAAAAAAAGATCAAATTTTGTGTTTGCCCTTGTTTCTGTAGTTGTTTCAACAATAGCTTTATTGGGTTTTTCTTTTTATAAATTCATGAATGCACCGTTTTCTAGCGCTTCAGGAGTGGCAAGTCTAGGAGAAGCTTCTGTTTGGAAGGAAGATTTTACAAACATCCTTTTAGTTAAGCTTGATGATAAAATCGACAAAAGTTCTAATATTAATGCTTTAGCTATTTTGCACATAAGTAATGAATCGAAAAGATATGACTTATATAAGTTGCCAGTTGATGTAGAAGTAGAATATGGTTTGAATTATGGGAAAGGTAAGTTGAGTGAAGCATACAAGGTAGGAAATAGTGATCAAGGTCGTGGATTTTATCTATTAGCAAAGACAATTTTGAAAAACCAAGCTATAAAGATTGATGGCTATGTTGCTCTTGATAACGATGGTTTTAATAAATTAACTTCAATTATAGGTAACGTTGATGAAAGCGACCTTTCCGTTTCCTTGCGTATTAAAAATTACATAAAAATTCCAAAGTTAATATCTAGCTTTAGAACCGTTGCAATAACTAATTTAACAATTTCGGATGTTTTCTCTATTTTGGGTTTTATAAAAAATACATCAGAAGGATCTGGTTCTGTTTCTAGCTTAAATATTTATCAGGTTATAGATTCTCAAAACTGGGATGATTTATGGGAAAGTAAAATGGATATCTCCTTTTTAAAAAAAGAGCCTATTAAAGTGTTTATAGCGAATGCATCAAAAGACCCAAAGATACCAGGTTTAGCTGGTTGGGGGTCAAGAGTCATTAAAAATTTAGGTGCGTCTGTTTTGGACACACAAAATTC
>Ga0209542_10014305_pt1 | contig 13528 bp, 12 predicted proteins | sample RifCSPhighO2_01_FD_184028 | JGI IMG/M metagenome (GOLD analysis project Ga0209542, IMG submission 184028) | Soil microbial communities from Rifle, Colorado - Rifle CSP2_plank highO2_0.1 (SPAdes) (version 2) | ecosystem: Environmental > Terrestrial > Deep subsurface > Rock core/Sediment ... | reverse complement strand
CAAAAGAAAATGCGGTTTTTTCGGGTGTATCATAAACTCCATTTTCTTTTGCAATTTCAATTATTCTTATCGCTGCCGCTTGATGATATTCAACTTGCTCTTTTCTGGTTAATCTAGCTAAAAAAACGTCTTCTGCCGATGGGGGAGGAGTTTCTGGGCTAGGTTCTTCGGAATGAGGCTCTGAGTCGGTGTTTGCACCACCAGTAGATGGAGGTGGCTCGGGGGGTACAACGCCTTCACCTTTATCCATAATGTCAGTGTCAACCTTAGGTTCGTCTGGTTTAGGATCTGTCGCAGGAGTAGCACCCTCAATCTCTGGCATAATTTAATAGTAATTTAGGTTGCGAAGCAAATGCAAGTGTGCTAACGTAAAATTATGCCGGATGCAACAACAATAGCAGAGGTTTCGGCTCTCAATGTAGAGCCAGTTCGCTCCTATCCAACTCGTCCCCCAGCAACTCTTGAAAAGAAGGTCACCGCCGTAGTTGATAAGAAAAAAGTTGAAAAAGAACCAAATACGGTTATGCGACAACACTCTGCTATTGAAAGCGGCGACCCCTTCAAACCAATTCATTTAAAACCAGAGGCTAGAGATAGAATAATTGCCAAACTTATAAAAAGATCGGAAATTGCCCAAGATCTAAAAGAAAAACAAAGACCTTTAACAGAAGTTGATAACATGCTTCTTCGCTCTGATTTCTTAGAAAGATTACAAAGAGGTGATCTTGTAGAAGAAGATGTTGTTCTTGCTTGGTTTGAGATGAAAGATGAGTATATTTTAAAATCTATGGCCGCAGCAAGACAGGTTCATAGGGATCCTTCTCGTTTTGCTTCACTGAGAAATTTACCGCTAGCCGGTAGGCTCGTTGGGAACGACGTTTCTACAATACTGCCTACAGGCTTTTCTGATGCAGACTTTAGCGAATACATCAAAGAGATAGGGTATGACACTTTTAATGCCGCAAAAATTGAAAAAGATTTAAGAGATTTAGATCAGTTACGACAGGAGCTTGAAAAATCATTTTATAGAAACGGTATGCGTCACCCCATGGTTGACCGTTTCAGAAGTTTTGTACGAGGCGGACCACCTCTTTACCAAGAGCCCATCTGGGGAGATGTTCGGGAAGATTTTTTAAGCGAATCGGGGCACAAATTTTACGATGAGATGGGTAAACAAATAAGTGCCGTTATAGCAGAAAAATATCCGGGCATAGCTGACTTTGCTGCACTTCCGACTGATCTCGATAGACTTAAGGTAGAACATTTTGCAGTTCAAAGAGCACTTGCTCAAAAAGCTAGAAAGTATGCATTGGAGATTGTAAATGGAGAGGCGCGTCAAACAAATGTTGAAGCAATAACACAGAGGGCAACCGAAGCAAGAACCCCAATCAAAGCAGAAGATCTTACTCCTTTACAAGAAGCTAAAACAAAAGCAGATACAGAACTTTCTGATGCAAAAATAAAATTAACAAGATTAGAGGCAGAATTAAAAAGACTAAAAGAAGGAACTGATGATACTCCCTCTGAATTAACTGCAAAAACACAGTTATTCGACCATGCCTCTGACAAGCTTCAAAAGTTCATTGACAATATAGGGACAGTAGATTTAACAGCAGGAACTAGTACAGGACAATTCGCAAAAATAGACCATGAAATCTTAGAATTAGAAACTAAAAGAGGAGGTGTGGGTGGAGGAACACCTGCATCCGCAGCTGAGCTTAAAACAATTAATGAATCTATTAAAGATTTACTTAAAGAAAGAACTACTTTATTGAATCAGTTGTTAGCTCTTATTGATGTCAAAGCAGATACTGAAAGAAATAAAATTATAGTTGAACAACGAATTCAAGCTCTAGAGGGGGTTCCTCTTCCACCAGGAGTTGCTGGACCCGTAGTGCCCGGAGAAATTGATCAAGCAAAAACAAGGGTTACGACAACTGAAGCTGCAGCCAAGAATGCGGCAGATAAGCTCAACAAAAAGGGGGAGGAGGTTGAGACTGGAAGGGTATCCCTAGGGGGTGAGGAAAAAGCTGTCGCCCTTGAAAGAGAGGCTCTGCTTGCCGAGAGCAGATCCGAAATACACAATTTACTTTATTCACAAGCATTTGGAGGAGAATTTACAATTGAGATGCTTGCAGATTCTACCTTAACAAACGGAAAAGAAGTTGTTGGGGCAGAGGCTATAAGAAAATTGTTGTTTCAAACAATTGATAAGAAAACATTTACCCCGCAAGTTGAAAAGTTGGCAAGAAAAATGCTTTCGGACGAAATTCTGGCAAGAGCGATGTTAGATTATTTTGGGATTGACTTGACTAGAACTATTACGGTTCCACTTGCGCCTGGCGTTGCCGGACCAGGCGCCGTGACGATTAGTTATCAAGACATGATAGATAGGGTAACAACCCAAAAACATCCCGGTAGAAAATCGGCAGAAGCAAAAATATTGTTACAACATTCAATCACTCATCTCCAACTTGTCCACCAATCAGAGATATCTCATTTTCTAAATAGGGTGATGGATAAGATGCTTGAGTCAGCAGAACTTGGGAATCCCTTTTTAACGACGGAATTTTTGTTAAAATAAAAATATGATTGATTTAAAACAACTAATACAAATTGCGCCATATGACGAACAAACAAGACAAGAGCTTTTGTCAAAAGCTGATTCTCTTTCCGATCAGCAAAGAAATGATTTGGAAAATTTATCCTGGGAAATAATAAGAGAAGATTTCGAAAATAATGTTACATTTGAAACTCAAAAAGCCCTAGCTGAAATTAAAGATGGAACAAAAAACCCTAAAGAAGTGGATCTTGAAAAAATAGAAGATGATATTTTTAATCAATTAGTTTCAAAAATTCAGGCAGTTGATAACCAGGCAGAAATAGCGGAAGTTAGGCAAAAAATACAAGAACAGACCGCCAAATCTTCATAATTTTTCACGCGCGAGGCTAAACGGCCTATAAGTTGATCCATTTTGATCGCCTTGAATTCAAATTTTTCACGTTATACGCTGAATATATCCGAGGCAGGCGGTTTTAGCGTTTTAGATGGAGAATCATCCAATACCGCAAGATATTACAGGCTTTCAGTTTAAGCTTATCGGGAATATGACCGTTAAGCAGTTCGCCTACCTCGCCGGTGGTGCAATCTTAGCTTGGCTTTTTTTCATTTCACCGTTTCCTATTTTTATTAAACTTCCCTTTTCTCTAATTTTTTTAGCAGGGGGCGCATCTTTTGCTTTTGTTCCGGTTGAGGGACGACCCATTGATGTAATGGTTTTAAATTATATTCGCGCATTTCTCTCCCCCACTAAATATATTTATAATCCGAGCGACAAACCGATATCGGGACTGCCAATTGCTCCCAAAGAAAAAGTCAAAATTCCCGAGCAAAATGTTCATCTTCAAAGCGCAGTTGCTCAAACACAAACAAGTCAGTACGTAGAACCAGTGGCTCCTACTCCATATGTATTTTCAAAACAAATTATTGAAGAAGGAGAACAAAATACAAAGGAGCCTCGAGAAACAAAAGGGGAGAAAGAAGAAGAAACACCAAAAAGAGAACTTCTGCAAGAGGAAACACAACTTGAAAGAGAACTAGTTCAGGCAAAAGCTCTGGAGACTCAAGCGCCTGAAAACAGTGAACAAGCAACCCAAGCCCATCAAAAAGTAACAACTTTAGAGAGTCAGCTTCAAGAAGTGATGGAACAAAAAAAACTTCTCGAAGAACAGCTCTTGGCACTGAACAAGAAGTTATCCGAACAACAAAATATTTTAACGCCCGGAAGTGTTGGAACTCCAAACAACCAAACCCCACAAGTAAGTAAAACTATTAGAACTGTTTCTCCTGGAGGGGAAAAATCTGCAGGCTTACCTGAAACACCTGAAGTTCCGAATATTGTGACAGGAATTATTAAAGATCCCAGAGGAAATCCCCTGTCTAATATTCTAGTCGAAGTAAAAGATAACGCTGGAAATCCAGTCAGGGCTTTTAAAACAAACGGTCTTGGACATTTTGCATCAGCAACTCCCTTAGTTAACGGCTCCTACACTATTGAATTTGAAGATCCAAAAGGAGCAAATAGATTTGATATTGTTTCTTTCAGTGTTGAAGGATCGATTATCCTTCCTTTGGAAATTATTTCAACTGATACCAGAGAGGAATTGCGACGCGAACTTTTTAATTAAATGAAAAAAACTGCCCGACGCGCATCAACTCAAGCATTTACAGAAATTTTAGACATTATCGATAATATAGTAGTGGTTGGCGGGGGAAATGCTTGTTCAATAATAGAAGTTTCGGCTACTAACTTTACGCTGCAATCCACAGACGAACAATGGGCAAAGATCTCTTCTTATGCTTCGCTTCTTAACTCTCTTTCTTTTCCCATACAAATCTTAATAAGAAGTAAAAGGGTGGATATATCGAATTACTTAAAAAGTCTCGACTATCAAGCTTCCAGTAACCCAAACAAGGTTTTAGCAAGCCATATAACTAAGTATAGAAATTTCATTTCGGAATTGATTAAACAAAATAGTGTTTTAGATAAAAAATTCTATATAGTTCTTAGTTACTCCTATCTTGAAAAGGGAGCAATTGGGGCTGCTAAATCAAAAACAAATAAAGATGATTTTATTCCTTCGGCAAAGTTAATCCTTAAATCAAAACTTGAGAGCTTAATATCAGAAATTGGAAGAATTGGATTAAAAGCTAGAATTTTAGATCGCAAAGAATTAATTTCTCTTTTTTATGACGTTTATAACAACGGCTCTGTTGAAAGTTCAAAAATTACAGAAGGAAGCTTAAGGCCCACATTAGAAAAATGAAAATATTTGGCAAGAAAAAAAATGAAGTTAAAAAAGAGGAGGCTATTCCAGGAGAAAGCCTTGAGGCTTTTCACAGAAGTAATCTTACTGTTACAGATATTATTGCTCCCTCATCTGTAGAAATCGACTTTGGACATATTAGAGTAGGTGATCATTTTTTTAAAACATTTTTCGTAGTTGGCTATCCTCGATTTGTTTCACCAAACTGGCTTGAACCGTTAATAAATTTTGATTCTGCGATGAACATTTGTATGTTTGTCTATCCTGCATCTTCTCCCGATGTTTTATCAGACCTTAAGAGAAAAATTGCTGAGATGGAAGCAACTTTAGCGTCTGATGCAGAGCGCGGACTTGAGATCGATCCCAAAGTTTCGGCTCAATTGGAAGATGCCATCGCAGTACAAGAAGAGTTGGCAAAGGGTGTTGAAAGATTCTTTCAGTTTTCTTTATATATAACACTAATTGCAGAATCTAAAGATGCTCTTGAGGAAGCTTCGAGAAATTTAAAGACTCTTCTCTCCTCAATTCTAATTTTGGCAAAACCCGCAACACTACAAATGGCAGAAGGATTCAAATCAACCACCCCTATGGGTTGGGACAGACTTTTAATAACTAGGAATATGGATACAACTTCTTTAGCATCAACTTTTCCTTTCACCTCAGCAACGCTGACACAAGACAAAGGAGTGCTATATGGAATTAATCAATTAAACAGTTCTTTGATAATTTTTGACAGGTATTCTTTGGAAAACGCAAATGAAGTGGTTTTTGGAAAATCGGGTGCCGGAAAAAGTTACCTCATTAAACTAGAGATTATGCGTCAGTTTATGTTTGGAACAGAAGTTATAGTCATGGATCCAGAGGGAGAGTACGGAAAACTAACTGCCGCAATGGGCGGAGAGTATGTTTCTTTTACTCCAAATAGTCCGATAAAAATTAATCCTTTTGACCTTTCGGGAATTTATGAAGAAGGGGAAAACGAGTTGGGTCTTAAAATTCTTTCACTTCACGGGCTTTTAAAAATTGTAATGGGGGAGTTGGATGCCCCGCATGATGCAATACTTGACCGAGCGCTTGTTGAAACCTATAGACAAAAAGGGATTACAACTGACCCGGCGACTCAAAAAAAAGAACCTCCTCTAATGGAAGATTTATATAAAGTTCTTTTAGGAATGGAGGATCCTGTCTCCCGAGATTTGGCGCTTCGACTTGAAAAATTTATAAAAGGATCGATGTCAGGAATTTTTAACAGCCAATCCAATTTTGATATTAAAAACCCCTTAACAGTTTTTTCCATAAAAGAGCTTGAGGGAGATCTTCGTCCTGTTGCAATGCATATAATTCTTGATTTTATTTGGACTAAAATTCGAGGGGAGCTTAAAAAAAGACTCTTAATAATTGATGAGGCCTGGTATTTAATGAAGTATCAAGATTCTGCGTCATTTGTTTTTGGAATAGCAAAAAGAGCCAGAAAATATTATCTTGGTTTAACAACTGCAACTCAGGATGTTTCAGATTTTCTGTCCCTCGATTTTGGACGGGCGGTACTATCAAATTCTTCAATCCAAATTCTTTTAAAACAAAGTCCTACGGTTATCGAACAAGTCACTCAAACTTTTTATCTATCGGAACAAGAAAAAACTTTGCTTTTGTCATCAAATGTTGGCGAGGGTTTGTTTTTTGCAGGACAGTCGCATGTGGCTATTCAAGTTGTAGCAGCTCCATTTGAGCATGAACTAATAACTTCAAATCCAGAAGAAGTTTTAAAACAGCAAGCGGAAGCACAAACAATAAATACTAACTTAAATGGATGAGAATAATTCGAGAGTTTTATCGGGAATCAAAAATGGACAAAGATGGGACGATTTCGTTTCCTCAATAGAAGACGAGTCCGAAAGAAGTTTTGTTTCCTCTCTTGTAAGCTTTCCCGACTGTTTTGTTTCCTCTCTTGTAAGCTTTCCCGACTTTTCGGAATGGGCCGAGGGCAAAAATATTGATTCTTTGGGTTTGTGGCGAGCAAGACAAGATAAACTTCTCTACGGCCACCTTCCCCCTCCCCTAGAATCGCCTCCACCGGAGCAAAAAGAAGGATACAGGCTAGATTTAGGCAATAAGCCTAGCCATGGACATAAACCAGAGTCAGCTTATAAAAATTTTAGGGACGGGGCTCACGAAAAAGCCTGGAAAGACGCCTCGGAATGGAACAAAACTAAAGATCCTTCAAAAGCGATGAGTTTTTTACATGCTTATGAGTTATCTTTACAAAAATCATACGACGAGCTGGCCGGAAAAAATGAAGGACTGGCAAGGAATTGGGCTAAAACACATGGCGACAGAAGATTAGATACGTCTGTTAAGCGAACTGGTGAGAAAAGGGAAGCCAAGAAAAAAGGATTGCCGGCTCCAGATTACTCTTGGAATCCAATGGTTGGGTTTTTAAACAGGCTTGCGTTAGTTGAAAAAATTGCCAAAAACAAAACAGGGGAAAAACCTGAAACTTTAAATGAAATTAGAGAAAGATTGCTGCAAGAGTTAGCCCAAAAAAGTCCAAGAGAGTTTGCGGAATATGTTTTTAATAAATACGCTGGTCGTGAAATTCAAGATGATGAAGCTCTTGCAAGTGTTGTAAAAAGACAAAGAGAAACTGCTCTTGCAAGACAAAAAACTGAGGTTGAAAAAGATCAAAAAGCAATTGAAAAGTCTCTTAGAAAATATAAAAAGGTAGAAACACAAAGACTTGAGTGGAGAGAAAAAACTTTTCCAACGCCCCCTCCACCTCAACCCAAGAAACGAAAACTGTTTAGTTTGCCAAGGCTCAGACGAAGGACGATTCCGGCTCCTGTTTCGGAAACCCCAATAACAACAGGTGTGGTTAATGTGGCAAACCGAGTTTTTTCCGGCGGAGAAAGAGGATTACCAAAAAGATTTCCAAATCCCCTCCCTAGTCTAACTAAAAATTTAGGAATACCAAATCCTTTTTCCAGACTCACTCGCGGTTTTGGTTTTCCAAACCCTGTAGCGCGTTTTAATCCGGTTTCGTTACTTGAAAAACAAATTTTAAGAATGCTTCTTTTTTCAATCGGAGGAGTTTTTCTGTTAACTTTTTTAATAGCAGCTGTGGCTATTGGTGGAGGAGGAGGTTTGGGAACAGGGGTTCCAGAGCAAACAATTGTTTCTCCATCTCCTAGCCCAGGCGAACCAGCGCCCAGCGAACAACCTCCGCCATCAGGAGACATTGAACAAGCGCTTTTAAATGACTTTAATGTTAGGTTGTCTGTGGGAGGGGCTGGATTTTGTCTTTGGTCCTCAAATTGGAGAGACCCATATGCCCCAGGGGAGGTTATTTCTGAGGATGCAAAAAGAAAAATCTATTCCGCAATAGCCGCGCCTGCACAATCTGCTCGTTTCAGAAATTTAATAAAAGAAAAAACTGTTACGATTGAGTTTTATAAGGGCGAACACATATTTGGCTGTAGAGACGGAAATAAAATTACTTTTATGAATTTCGGGAGATATGTAAACATCATGGGGGAAAGAGGACCAGGGTTTTTTATAGTTCATGAGTTTGGACATATAATAGGGGGTAGGTCGAATCTGAACAACCTTTTCCCACACGATTCTCTTAAAAGAAGCCCAACTGATGCAGATTGCTATAATGCGCATGGAATTTTAAAAAGCTATGGTTTAATAAGAGATCCAAAAGGAGAGTCTTTTGCCGAAGCTATAGCTTTATATATCTATAATAAAAAGGATGGTATTATGGATTTTAAAAATGAGTGCCCTGCCACTCATGACTGGATAGGAGGAAATGTTTTTGTAAATTAATAAATATAATGCAAGCGAAAAAAAATAAATTAACTTTTTTAATAGCAATTTTTTTAGTATTTTTACTAATAATATTAATAGCCCTGTCTAGTTTAGGTTTTTTCCAAAACAAGAGAAAATCCTTTGGAGAAATTCAACCAGAAAAAATTTCTGTTGATGAATTGTATAAAATTCTTGGGGAGCCAATTCAGAAGAGCGAAGAGAACGGGATTGACATGTTATATTACGCGACTGATTCCAAGTTTTATCAAAATTCAGTAGCTATAGATAATGAAAAGGTTTTATATACTAGAGAGTTCTTTTCAAAACCAGAAACTCTTAATAAATATAAAAGTTTTTACGGTGAGCCCGATCTTTTACTTTTTGATACTGAGGTTGAAGACGCAAAGTGGATGGTTTATCTAACTAAAGGGCTCGCTTTTAACATTTCGGGAAACGAGGTTTTTCAAATACTCCGCTTCCATCCCACCGACAAGCCTTCATTTTTGAAAATAGGAGAGAAAATTGGCATGAGTGAGAAACAATCAGAAGGGGTGGTGGAGATACCTTTAGAAGCCCTTTAGTTTTGCACCCTAATCGGCATTATGATATGGAGATAGTCTTTGTCTTTCTCTGTTTTAAAAACTCCTGGGTTTAGGGGTCCGGTCATTTGAAGCTCAATAATCTCTTCTGTCACGGCATTTAAAAAATCTAAAAGGTATCTTGAGTTAAAGGCAATCTCATTCTCCTCACCCTCAACTTTTGATTCTATCTCTATTTCGTTTTCCCCCACAGAGGATGCGCTTGAAGAAAAAACAATTTTTCCTTTTTTGAGAGACACTTTTATAATGTTTGCCGCTTCTCTTGCAAAAACAGAGCAAGCTTTAACCGCATTTTGCGCCTCTTCTTTATTAAAAATTGCCTTAGTCTCGTAGTCTTCAGGTATAATTTTTTGATAATCTGGGTATTCTGCCTCTATCAGCCTTGCAGTAAGAATTGTACTTTTTGTTTCAAGTATTATTTGATTCGCTTTTTCGGAAACGTATAAATCAAAATCTTCTCCCGACTCTCTTAAGAAAAGGAGTTCTTTTAAAATCCTTGAGGGGACAAGAAGGTTCTCTGATAAAGACTCGTTTGTTAGTGTTATTTTCTTTTTTAGAGACAACCTATACCCATCTGTTGCCACAAGGGTTATTCCACCAGCTTCTTTTTTTAACAACACTCCTGAAAGGGCCGGCCTTCCACTGTCAACGCTTGCTGCAAAGCTCACTTTTGCAATTGACTCAAAAAGAGCATTTTTGTTAAGAGAAGCGAGTTTTTTTCCCTTGTCTGAAACAATTTCAGGAAACTCTCCTGCTGGCATTGTTGGAAAAGTTGCCTTAAGGTGTTCTCCTTTTAACTCAAGCGTGGTTTCTCTAGCTTCAAGCGTTAGTTTTTCTTCAGAAATGTTTGAAATAAGATCGAAAAATGTTTTTGCGGGAACTGTTATCTTTCCTTCTTTCTCTATTTTTGCACCTATTTTTGTTACTATTCCAATTTCTAAATCTGTTGCTGAAATTGTTAAGAAGCCGCTTTTCGCTTCTATTAAAAAATTTAACAATACGGGGAGTTGTGATCTGCCGGAGATGGCATGAAAGACTGTGGGCAACCTTTGTTTTAAACTGTCAGAAAGAACCGTCGCCTTCATATTATATATTTTGTAGTTGTAGTAGGTTAGCAGGAAAAGTGGAAAAAATCAACAAATACAAGGCTAACGTGGTGTGTATAAGTATGTTGAAAAAAAGGTTTATATTTTGCGTATAAATAAAAAGGGCCTAATAAGAAAGTTTTTTGGGGAAATCTTTTTGGGTTATTCTTAAGATATCCTCACTGATAAATTTTTCCGAAAGCATGTTTTCCACCTTTCGTACACCGTGCATAACTGTCGTGTGGTCCCTCCCGCCAAGAAGATTTCCTATTTCTTTAAACGATAATCCAAGTTCTTTTTTAAATAAATACATACATATTTGTCTTGCTTTCACTAAAGAAGCATCTCTTCTTGGTCCCTTAAGCATGGTTTCTTTTATGCCATAAAAAGAACAAATACTTTTTATAATCTCCTCTGGATAAAAAAATACACCACCCGTCTTTTTTGAAGACAGAAGGTTTGTTGCTAGGTCTGGGGTAGGTAGTGTTCCCCTAGTGTTATATTCGGTTATTATCCTAAGGAGTGCTCCTTCAAGTTGTCTTGTGTCTTCGGTTGTCCCCGCAATTGCCTTTGCGACTTCAATTGGTAAATCAAAAGAATATTTTTTTGCTTTTATTAAAAGAATCGCACAGCGAAGCTCAAAATCTGGCGCTTCTATGTCAACAGTAAGGCCGCCTGAAAACCTGGAAAGAAGCCTATTCTCAACCTTTGTTATTTCAGAGGGTGGACGATCAGAAGAAAGTACTATTTGAGACGATCTATCAACAAGAATGTTAAAAGTGTGGAACAATTCTTCCTGAACCCTATCTTTTCCAGCAATAAACTGAACATCGTCAATAAGTAAAAGATCAAGATTTCTAAACCTTCTTTTCATCGAAGAAGTGTCATTCGTCCTTATTGCCTCTACAACTTCGTTTGTAAATTCCTCACTTGTTATGTAAAGTATTTTTCTTTCCGGTTTATCTTCATATGATTTATTAGCAATTGCCTGCATTAAATGGGTTTTTCCAACTCCTACAGGGCCATAAATAAAAAGAGGGTTATAGGCTTCTCCAAGCTTCTCTGCTACAGTGGATGCTGAAACGAACGCTAATTGATTGCTTCCCGAAACCGCCATAGTTTGAAAGGTGTAGTCTTTTCTAACTCTTGGCAGATGGCCAACTGGTTTTGAAGCTTCAAATGAAAAAAGAGGGCCTGCATCTATTTTTTCATCGGTTAGGTTAACAGCTTTTGGAATAAAGATTATCTTCGAGGAGGTTTTTGAGTGTTTGTCTAAAGCGACTTTAATAGTTTGATAAAACCTTTTTTCTAGAAGATCAATTATCATTGAAGAAGGAGCAGCAATTGTCGCTACATTTCCTTCAAAAGAGATAAGAGTGGTGCCTTTAAAAAGGGTCAGAAAATTTGCCCTTGAGACCTCAGTCTGTATCTCAGAAAGCACATTTTCCCATAAACTTAAGAGATCTTTTTGCATGTTCCAGGTAACTAAAAAGTTTAGCAGATGTGGATAACTTCCTGTCAAGATGAAAAAGTGGATACTACTGGATCCTTTTTTAGCACTTTAAGAAAACAATCTTTTTTGTTAGAATTAAAAACACTAAAATGGAGAAACTAATAAAAATTAAAAAACTTAAAAGAGCAAGAAAGCATGGTTTTTTAGCGAGATCCAAAAAACGAGCTGGCAGGAAAGTGATAAAAAGAAGAGTGTTAAAAGGCAGAAAAAGAATTGTCAATGCTTAAAAAAAAGAATAGACTCTCAAACCCTAGAATTAACAGTATTAACTCTTTTGCGACAAAACATTTTATTTTAAAAATGGGGTACAATGATTTAGGAAAATTAAGAGTTGCCATAAATGTTTCAAAAAAGATTGATAAAAAAGCTGTGGTCCGAAACAAAATAAAAAGAACCTTAGCAGACCTTCTCTATGATCGAGTGAAAAAACTAAAAAAAGGACTTGATCTTGTTTTTATTGCAAAAAAAGAAATGCTTCACTCAAATAAAGAAGAAATAAAAAAAGAAATAGAAGGTATATTTACAAAGATTTAAAATGTTTAAAAAAATTGGAGTTGCAATTATTTACTTTTATCAAAGATTCCTATCCATAATTCTTAAGAACGTGCTTGGAGTTTCCTCTTTTTGTAAATATGATTTATCCTGTTCGGAATACACGAAAAAAATGATTTCCAAGAAAGGGTTTTTTATTGGTAGCGCACTCGGTTTTAAAAGAATAACGTCTTGCATATGACAGATCCCAATATTTTTAATATCATTTTAGTTTGGCCCTTTTTAAACATTTTAGTTCTTTGTTTCAAAGTTTTAAGTTTTTTTTCAATTCCTTTCTCTCTGGGGTTTTCGATAATTGCCTTGACAGTTTTAATAAGAATAGTTTTATATCCTCTTACAACTGCACAACTTAAAGCATCAAAAAAAATGCAGGAGATTTCCCCACACCTTGCCCGTCTTAAAGAAAGGCATAAAGGAGATGCTAAAACATTACAGCAGGAAACCATGAAGCTTTATAAAGAATTTGGAGTAAATCCTGCGGCCGGCTGTCTCCCGATTTTAATTCAAATTCCTATTATTTGGGGATTATATTCGGTTCTTAACCACATTGTAAAACTTGGCCCTGGGGACATACTTAATCAAGTAAATCAAGTTGTTTATTTCGATTTTTTAAAAATTTCAAAAATTTGGGACACTCACTTCTTTGGACTTCCTCTTGGACAAACACCTTCTCAGCTTCTGCAAAGCATAGGACTTATAATTCTTTTCGTCCCAATTATTACTGGCGTACTTCAATTCATTCAATCAAAAATGCTTTTCCCTAAAAGCCAAAAGACTCCAACAACACAAAAAAAGCAAATGGATTTTACTCAAGCATTCCAAACGCAAACAACCTACCTTTTTCCGATAATGATTGGTTTTTTCTCTTACACCTTTCCAATTGGACTCTCTATTTATTGGAACACATTTACTGTTTTTGGTATCATACAGCAATATTTAGTTCAGGGAAAAGAGAGTCTTTTGTTTATTACCCAATATTTAAAGCGTTAAAATGAAAAAAAGTCTAAACCTAGCTCAAAAAACAATCGAAGAATTCTTATCAGTAATTGGCATAAAAGACCCTTTTGAATTATCAGAGTCCGAAGAAGGTTTTGATGTAGTTTTAGATACGCAGGAAAGTGGAATAATTATCGGGCGACATGGAG
>Ga0209542_10014302_pt1 | contig 13530 bp, 11 predicted proteins | sample RifCSPhighO2_01_FD_184028 | JGI IMG/M metagenome (GOLD analysis project Ga0209542, IMG submission 184028) | Soil microbial communities from Rifle, Colorado - Rifle CSP2_plank highO2_0.1 (SPAdes) (version 2) | ecosystem: Environmental > Terrestrial > Deep subsurface > Rock core/Sediment ... | reverse complement strand
TCTCGGTCGGGGATCTTGCGCAGGATGATTCGCTCCTCCCCTCCTACACTCTGGCAAATACCCACCGGCTCTCGTACCAGAGGACCGGTCCGAATTCGAACGTGTACTGGAACCTCCCTGTGCGCTGGTACACAGGAAAGGATGGATGGTACTACCTGGGGCATAATTGGCGGTACGAACGCTACGAGCTCGTGCACTACAACCCGGATAATCCGGTGCTCGAATCGCTCGGCGTCGTGAGCGGGAAGTTCTACGAGCACCCGGAGGAACTTCACCCCTTCGAGACCGGGAGCATCACCGCCCATGTGTACCGAGGAAACATGCTCGTTGCAGAAGTGCCAACAGACGAGAACGGACTCCTCATGTACACGGCAAACCCGGAGACAGTGGATGGCATCACCGCCGTCATCCTCAAAAACAGCAATCCCGGCTTCACCACTTCCTTCGGAGTTTCCTCCTTCTCGCTTACGGGCGATACCAATGCGCCACCCGTGGCAACCGAGACACTGAGTCCTCTCACGAACAGCATGCTCGGGGAAGAGGCGTATGCATTTCCCCCCTTCAATCCAAAGACGCGCACAGAACTCGTGGAGGTTGCAGAGCGCTTCGGCATCACCCACTGGGATTCCTCCCGTGATTTTCCGATGGCCGGCACCACCCTTGGCATCCAGCACACGGAGGGCACTTACCAGCGCTTCGATCTTGCGAGCCTTGGCGGGAGCGGCGCGCGGATCACCGGCATTCTCTCCTACAACGAACACGGCGCGTATCCCCTCCCCCCCGATCTCTACGCGCTCTATGGCCCATCCACCGTGGTGATCGCCTCAGGCGCTCCAAGGCACCTTGCGCTCCAAACCGCAGGAAGCGGCAAGATTGATGTGCATCCGCAGAATGGCGTAGAGAATCCCGCCGCCGCAATCCCGGAGCAGCGCTCCGAGGTGAGCGTGGATATCGAGCATGTCCGTGGCCCGAATGGCCATACGAACTTCGTGCAGGATGTACAAGTCACGAACCACGCCATTGCCAAGAGCGAGGTCCTCTTCCCCGGCAGTACCTACGGCATCAAAGCGATCATCGGCAACCCCGGCGTCTTTGGATCTATGGTCACGATCCAGGCCGTTGCTGGGGTCCCCGGCAGAGAGGAACGCTTCCTCTCCCCACTACTCGAGATCTACCTCGAACCGCACCAACAAAAAGAATTCTGGACCGACGTCACGATCCCCGATGGTGAGGGCCAACCCTTCGTGGGCGTCATCCTCATCCTCCCCGATGGGCGCTCCGCCGATGAGCTTGATATCGGGAGGCTCATGAGTGAGAAGCAGGAGTATGTGAAACAAGATTTAGACAACCTGGATAAGGCCAGAAGAAAGGCGGAGGCAGCACTTCTTGCCGTCGCGAATGGCGGCGGCGATGCGCGTCTGCGCCACCTCTTCAAAAATCCCACACAGACCATTGCGAAATTACAGAATCAGCGCACCGCGCTTGCGGCGCTCAAGCAGGAATTGGTCTTTGGACCGATCAAGCGAACTATCCTCACCGCCGCGCTCGATACAGCGGCGGGGTGGGAGAGGCCGGAGAAAGAGCCGAAGGAACCAGCCACGCTCCTTGCGGAGAAGAAGAAGGAGAAACTTGCAGTGAAGGGGGCGGGGTTGAGGGAGGGAGGGAAGAAAGTCGAGGATGTCCTGATTGATATGGGATTAGAAGATGCAGTTCTTGTGCAAATCAAAAAGCGCCTGGAAGCAGCTGTGAGTTCTTACAATGTTGCCGATTCCGGGGGTCAACTCGATGTTGAAAGCTCATTGAAAGGTGCTCTGCAGAGTAGAGTGATCGAGGCGGCGAAGTTATTGATACCAAAGGTAATCGAAAGCGCTCGTGTTGCCGAGAACGGCGTACGGTACCTCCGAGATCGAATCGATGAAACCGCAACAATTCTATTGAACGTGGGGGAACAGATGATGATAGCAGCAAGGGAGATGGGGCAAGATATGTTTGAGCTTACCGGCGAATCGCTTCGGGCGTATTTGGAGAGAGATAAGAATGGTTACTTCAATCTGATCAATGCACTCAAGATAGACGCACTGAAGAAAGCGGAGAGTAGGAATGGGGTGGATGTAAGTGATGATGCTGCCCTTGCAAAATATCATCTCTCACTGAGCACGAATGCGGATTCAGATGAGCACCGGATTTTTGAACATTCTCCGGGAGATGGAAGGCATGCAGGGAAGTTGGTGCTGATTTTCCTTGGGAATTTTCAGCATTTGGGGGATGAAGAAGCTGGATTATACAAATTTGCGCGAGAACAGGCTAAAAGAGAAGGCTATGAGGTGCTCACATTTCGCGTTGGAGATCTCTACCAACAAAATATAAACGAAGTAGCAGCGCTTGATTCGTTCCAGTTGCATCCGAATGTTGTTTTATCTCACACCAAAACGATTATTGAGGATCGAATGCAAAAGAGAGGATTGTTTGCAGAAGCACAGCAAATTACTATTGTGGGCTCAGAGCACTATAGCCGAGGAGGAGGAACTGGAGACAAACTTTTTGGAAATGAAGATTCCGTACGAGAATTACTAGGCGGTGCTATTCTGAAGGCGACAGCGTATATTGATGCAGTTTCATTGGATAGTGGAGTCTCTATTGCTAGGAGACCGGCAGCAGAACATTTCTTTAATGCCCATCAAGAACATACCCACTCATACATAGATATAATGCCCGGTATCACCCCAGGCTTGCCTCCAGCATTGCCTTATTTTGACTTTGGTCAGGGGCAGCCCGTGCGAGGACAAAACATTGTGGGCGCTGAAAATGAGTTGCAAAATTATGGCACCAATTTCACACATCTTACTATTGATGATAATCTCGCACGGCTGATGATTGATAAGGTTTTATCTTCTCTGTAATCAGAATTATTCCAAATATATCTATGCAAAGACTACACTTTGGATTGATGAGATGGGTATGGGGATTCGTTGCTGTAGTTTTATTTATTACCGCTATGAGCGGTATCAATCTATTCACAAAAACTTGGTGGATAGATGATGAGTTTAAAAAAGAGCTGCAGGACACGTTAATTGCATTCAATTTTAGCCAAAAAACTCAAGATCGCAGAATGTATGTCATTGATGGCCTGGGACACGAAAAGTATGTGTTTCCTATACCAATTGACGACAAGGTTTATGGAAGTACTCCTTCGATTAGTTCTAAAGGTGATATTGCATACACATTGATTGATGATGAGAAACAAACGGCTGAAATCCATGTTTATAACTACAGTACACAAAAAAATACAATGATAGGGAAAAAAAAATATGATTCGGGACTACCATATTACAAATATGGTTCAACATACATAGATGATCAAATCGGCTATTTTGATTGGTCTCCTGATGGCACCAAATTAGTCTTTTCCGACGGAAAGGATTTTGTGATTTATGACTTTATACATTCCAGAGATATTATCCGAATTCCCACAATAAATTCTGCAAGATTAACAGATAGGGCAGTTTGGCTTTCGAATAGTGACATTGCACTCCTTAGTGCTGGAATGGGAAACAAGAAAAAAATAGACCTCGGATTAATCGATGGAAGAACGTTTGAAAAAAATCAGGATGTGGTTTCTCGCATCACTCTCGGTAATGAGAGATCAAAAGAAGCGATCAATCAATTTGTTTGTGAAGGCTTTATTGAGACAGGTTTTCATGCAGGTATTTTTTATTATGATGGCAAACAAATACAAGAAACCATTCCTTGTATTGACACTCCTGAATTACAATCAATTTTTGGCAGCAAAGAATGGCCCGTTACTTGGATGTATCACACCAGCAATACGTCTGGGAGATTTTATTTCTATTTGCGCTACAAAGAAATATTTGAAGGTATAGCGAAAAAGTGGATAGAAGGTTACGACAAAGTAACAGGTAAAACCTTTTTCGTTCATGAGCTTAACGGATACTTGGACGAACTATGAGATTGAAATAGTACCTACAGTTAAAAGCCGAATGATTCATCTCCAAACACTTCATCAACATCACATTTATTGTTAGCCCACTTTTAAGTGCAATGTATTCAATTCCTACCGGTACACTTTTATGGAATATCTTTGGTGATCACCAAATTCCAGCGCTTGTGGAACTTGGGTATGCAATATCTATTTCATTGGTGATGACTTTGGTATTTTGGTTGTTAATGTTTGCTGGAATAAGTTTTACGAATTCTTCGTTGAGATAGCGTTCATGTTTAAAAACAGAGTGTGGAATCTATAACACCCGGACACAGGATTTTTGAACATTCGCCTGGAGATGGAAGGCACCCGGGGAAGTTGGTGCTGATTTTCCTTGGGAATTTTCAACCTCGGGGAGACGAACATGCGGGATTGTACAAATTTGCGAAAACAGAAGCAGAGAATGAAGGATATGAGGTTATTACATTCCGGGTTGGAAACCTTTATCAAATGGTAAATGAAGTAGCAGCACCCGATTCATTCCACTTACATCCTGATGTTGTGTTTACCGAAACGCGGAATACAATAATGGATAGAATGCAAGGAAGAGGTGCCTTTGCTGGCCTGCAGCCTGTTACTGAAGTTGCTTCCGAAAGCTATAGTTGGGGTGGCGGAACACATGATTTGCTCTTTGGGAAACAAGATGCTTCAGAAGAATTATTGGGTAGCGCAAAGCTCAAAGCAGCAGCCTATATCGATGCTGTTTCACTAAAATGGGGTGGACCCATTTCTCAGAGACCTGCTGCGGAGCATTTTTGGAATGTGTATCAGGAGCATGATTACAAGGTGCATTTACTCGAACTAATGGAAAATGCTATACCATTCGTTGATGTCGATGTAATTCGAGTCGTACGAGGAGCAGAAATTGCTGGCACAGAAAATGAGCAACAAAATTATGGGTTGACCGTAGATCATGAAAATATTGATGAGATCATGGTAAACTTATTATGGGAGCATATTTCTGAACAGCTTGAATGAATATCATTCCATACACTTTTCTATGAAACATTATTACAGAGATATTGTAGTATTAGCTTTTGGATTATTGAATCTGATTCCTTGGTTTGGAATTGGATTCGTTGTTTTACAAATGTTATTAGAGGTTGCCCACGAGCCAGCAGCAGTTTTTGAAACGTTGGCATTGTTACCGCTGTTATTAACAGCAGCATTTGTGATATTTAAATTTTTTTTGTTATTGAATCCTGTTAATCAATTCATCTTAGTTTCACCTACCTCATCTATAATTATTTCGAACCCGCGTGATCTAAGAACTATTTCTATTCTTGGTAGTCTGCTATTTCTCTCCGCTATCATAAATTTACTTCTATTTATGGTATTGGGTGCAGTTTCAGTATTTGTTTCATGGGCTTTATCAGGACTCAAAATATCACGATATTTAGAACTTTCGCCAATTCTGTTTGTTGGTGTCATTTCCTGCTTCTTATACATTATGCTTATTAAAACGAGTGTTAGACTTACTAATCGGTGGGGCAGAAAATGATGAAAATCAGAGTTTTGGTCTTACTCAATATCATTCAACCATTCATGAGCAGGCCACACTTGCTGCATTTGGATTTTTTAATCAAGCACTTATAGCATTCCCATAATGGCTCATCGATTGATTTATCATTTCAGCGCGATCCTATTGGTCTTGATATTGGGCACTTTACTGTATGTTGCAAGCATAACCATAATTTTGCTTCCAGCCATCTTATTCTCAGTGGCATTTTCTTTGGGACAGATTTTGGAAGGTTATGGAACAAGAATCTCACTCTTACCACGATTAACACAATATTCCGAAAAAATCTCACCCCAGCAGCACCTATTCTTCGCAACCATCAGCATAATAACTTTTATAATAAGCTCATTAATAACAATGCTTTTCGGATATTACTACGCATTGATGGTGCTTTGGTATGTTGGGGAAAGACACCCCGAATTCTTTCGAGCTGTTTCTATAATCTCGTTACTTGCAGGTGCCATTTTTGCTCTTATTCTAAACTGGTTTATGTTGAAAAAATTTACCAACAGTCAGCAAAAGAGAAAGACAGGCTAAGTCGGGGATGCATATGAAAGTTCATGATCCACGCCCTTCCTCCCATCCCAAATACCTCATTAACTGCTCCAGATTCGTCATGTGCGGCATGGTAAATCGACTCCCCCGTCATCTACGAATGGTCCAACAAAGCTGGAAAAACATGGAGACTGTAGTCCCTCTTCCATTCTCGATTCTTCAACAACCTCACAATCCCCGATGGCGAGGGGCAGCCCTTTGTGGGTGTCATTCTTGTTCTCCCCGATGGGCGCTCCGCTGATGAGCTTGATATCGGGAGACTCATGAGTGAGAAGCAGGAGTATGTGAAACAAGATTTAGACAACCTGGATAAGGCCAGAAGAAAGGCGGAGGCAGCACTTCTTGCCGTCGCGAATGGCGGCGGCGATGCGCGTCTGCGCCACCTCTTCAAAAATCCCACACAGACCATTGCGAAATTACAGAATCAGCGCACCGCGCTTGCGGCGCTCAAGCAGGAATTGGTCTTTGGGCCGATCAAGCGAACTATCCTCACTGCCGCGCTCGATACAGCGGCGGGGTGGGAGAGGCCGGAGAAAGAGCCGAAGGAACCGGCGACGCTCCTTGCGGAGAAGAAGAAGGAGAAACTTGCAGTAAAAGGGGCGGGGTTGAGGGAGGGGGGGAAGAAAACCCTCAGCGCGATCGAAACACCTGATTACAGCCAGGTTCTTCTCACCCGTCTGCGGGAAGCAGTTGCAAGCCTCGATACCACAGTCGTCGTAAATGCTGGGCAGGGAGTCACCCGCAGCATCGCGGGACAAATTGCCTGGGATCTTCTGCCTACAGTCGTCAGCGCATCAGAGACGCGACAGGGCAGAAGAGTGCAGCTGGGGCAGAACATTATGCCAACCGCTACGCTCTTCATGGAGGTGGGAACGCAGATCATGAACCTCGCGGTGCAGCGCACAGATGTTGATACTGCCGAGGTTCGCAATCTCGCGTTCTCCGTCGTCAGGGCAGTGACGGAAAAACTTTGGTCAGAGATGAAGGAGCTCACGAACGATGCAAAGCAGAAAATCTTTGCCGAAGCGAACAGGGTAGTGGAGGCGATGGTGAAAGAGGCGGTGAGAGGGCAAAATTTCAATAAAGAGGTGGGAGAGGGCATAGGGGAGTTTGCGAAGTCCTGCATCTTCAATGAGGTGGTTCCGCTCAGAATGGCCAGACAAGCGGATATCCCGCTTGAGAAGCACACCATTCTCAAAGATGCAGGATTCATGGAATATTTCCCGGTGAATGCGCTCGATAAGATCGGAAAACTCGTTGTTCTCACCAATGGCCATTTGCAGTCACTGGATGAGTCGGCTACGGACGTGGGAATGAACAAGATGACCGGGGATTTGGCGTCGGAAGGATACGAAGTGTTGCATTTCCGTGTGGGTCTCATGGGGGGTGAGGTGCATGGCTGCAATGATCCGGAGCTTCTCTATGATTTACAACAGGAGACTCTTGATGATCGTCTGCAGCAAAGAGGCATGTTTGCAAAATCACCCAGAGTTACTGCGATGGGACAGGGTGGGTACAGCTGGGGCGGAGGGACAGCAAAGCGTTTTGCCGAGTGGCTTGCGAGCAAACCTGAGTACAGTACAATTCCTGTTCACATGGCACTGATTGATGCAGTGGAACTCGGGACGGTAAATCGTGCGCACCCTGCGGGGTACGATCGTGGGTCAAGCTATCGCCCGCCCGTTGATTCGCTCTTCAACCGGTATCAGGTCAATGAAGATCCAAGTATGATGGAAATCTTTAGGAGTGCATTTATGATCTATGTGAGTAAGTCTCTTCCTGAGAAATATCGAAATGAATGGATAGTGCTGGAAGCGATATGGAAGGCCTATAAAACAGGGAACCCTGCGCATGGGAAGGGGTATGCGGAATGGGAGGGGGATGATCAGGAGAGTTTGGAATTAAGTGAGGATCATTTCAGCATCGACAATGCTGATCGACCAGACTACAAAGATGGCTCGCCTGAAGCAAATAAATTTCTCATAAATGAAGCAGTCGAATATATTTCCCAAAAACTTAAATGAAGATATCGAGCACAGCAAAAATATGGATTGCTATTGTTATTGTAATTTTGATCCCAAAGATCGCTTACAACCTACTTGCATACGCTTTCATAATAGATGAACCGCAAAGAGCCAACCTTCTTCCACAAAAAACAATTGTACAAAGTGAAAGTATTTTAATTAATGAAAGATTGATTGCTGAATCGGCAACTTGGTATCAAGTTGGTGGATTTGATGTTGATCAATTTCTTGAGAAACCAAAGGATATAACCATTGAATATAATGCTCTAGGAAAAAGTTCCCTCAGTGGGGTAATATTTTCCATCAAAATTAATCTCGAAGAACTTGGTTTTTCTGCTAATACTCCAAATGCAGTAAATGAAAACCTTTCAAAGATACTTAGTATCTGGGTATCAAGCAATGATGAAGAAAGACAAGTAGAAATCTTTGGCGATGAAGTTTGTAGAAATGCAAAATACATTGATTTGGATTTCTCTCCAGAATCTATTGAGCCTAACAATATAGAATTGCAGCTTGAACAATTCAAACAAGGGAAAAAGAGTTTAGTATTAAAGGGTAAGGTCAAAATTAATAATCTCCCGCTTTTGTTGAAAAGTACAAATCCTTGCAATAACCCACAAGACCTCAATAATCAGTTCAAAAATTTTTTGTTAACCATAAATGATCTCAAGATTGATATCGACTCCCCCGTCATCTACGAATGGTCCAATAAAGCCGGGAAGACGTGGAGGCTGTAGTACTATCACCCTTCTCATATGAAACGCTTCCTCATCACGCTCCTCATCGTCCTCCTCCCTCCTCTCACTCTCGCCGCATCCTACGAGATGGGAGAGCTCCCCTACAGCGATTCAGCGCCGGATTCCGAATCCGCTCTCGCAGTCAGCACCCTCACCGCCGAAGGGGTTTTAAAAGGGAACCCCGATGGAACCTACGGATGGAACGATGCACTCAACCGCGCGGCATTTGTCACTATTGTGATGCGGCTCTCCGGCGAAGAATTGACGCAAGTGCATGCCTCATGTTTTCCGGATGTCCCCAGGGATATCTGGTATGCAAGCGCCGTGTGTGCAGCAAAGGCGAAAGGTATTGTGCGGGGGAATGCGGATCCAAGTAAGTCTGAGAATCAGTGGCTCTTTGCGCCGGAGCGGCCGGTGCAGTACGAGGAGGCGGTGAAGATTTTGGTGGAGCTCTACGATATAGAAACCCAATCTGTAGGGAGCGAAGAGTGGTATGCACCTTATGTACGAGCTGCAGAAGAAAGGAGAGTTGCGGTACCATCCCTCTTCGCAGGAAAGAAAATAACACGCTCGGAAATGGCTCGACTCACTGCACGATTCCTCGTAGAAAGTCGTGGTGAACTCGAGGTATTTGAAGAGGCAATCACCGTAGCAAAGATGAAGGGAAATGACACAAAGGATGCAGACCTTACAGAAGAGGAAAAAACTTCCTCATCACAATCAAACGACCAGACGAGGGAAGAATATGGCAAGCAGGTGGAGATCGAAGGGAAAACCTACATTGTGTTTCCGGTAGGTGAAGACGGTGCTCCGATCTCCAGCAATGCAGATTGGAACAGTTGCATTCGCGGGTACTCTCCATTGAATAAAGATGGTAAACCTCTCAATTGCCTGCGTATTTTCGATACGGAAGGAGTCACTTGGAATCATCCTGATTTGAACATTCGATTCTCGTGGAATGTTGGAGTAGGCAGAATCCAACTTCCGGACGGGTACATTACAAAAGAGGAATCTGAAAAAAGGTCTCCTCCCTCCAAAGTGATTGATCTTGGCATGGAATCAGGCAAACAGTTTGTTCTCTATGGATCTGAGTTACCAGTCATGGCAAAAAGTGCATTACGCATGCTTCATGTAGAACAAAGTTCCCATCCTGTTGATTATGGATTCGGCGAGACCCGAGAGAAACCTTCGGAGCCTATAATCACCACGGTAAAGATTTCGGGAAATTCCAAAAACAAAGGAGTTCTTCCTTCGGTGGAAGTTTATAGAGACAATGGACAATTGCTTGGTACTGCTCATCTGAAAGATGACACCTATGTCCTTCCTCTCTCCATAGATCAGCAGGTCACTCTTGATGAGATTGGTGAGGAATTCTCGGTGTATATAAAAGGACACCTTAAAGAATACAATGAAAAATCTTCACAGGAAGCCTCTAGCAATCAGCCAAAAGTCATTGCTCCCTTTATCCAATTTCTTGGAAAAGATGAGCGACCTCTTTACTTTGATCCACGATCGATCATTTCTAATGATGCAAGAATCATCTACTACGTCGCCCGATCGTACATATCCTCTATCGTTAATAACGATGAACCCCAGCAAGATCTCACCCCGGGGTACAATAAGCCACTGGGCTCATTTACATTCCATACGAAGATGGGTAATGACAAAAGCAATGTGGAACTCCAGGGCTTGGTTTTTTCAATTGAAGGAATAAATCCTCCTGAAATCAGCAATGCAAGACTCTACCCCGAAAAAGCTGATGAGTATTATTCCTGCACAGTCATCGAAAACATTCGAATAGAATGTAAGAATATTCCGGAACATTTAGGGAAAATAATGGACAACAGAACATATGAGTTGCGCGCCGATATTTCTGCAAATTACAAGTCGGGTTCTACTCTTCAAATTGCGCTCGGTCCTTATAGAAAGAATGGTGCGAATTATTCTGAATTTCCAATCAATTGGAATGATGGGACATTCAATTTCTCAGAAACGTATTTGGGGGTCAATGTTATTTATGGGCCGTTATTCTCGGATGGAAAATGAAGGCTGGCCTAAACATTGCGAAACTTTCTATAAAGCGGATTTCTTTCATCCGCAACAAAAGCAGCATAGCCTTGTGCGGGGATATTTGGCAAAGAAGACGGTGTTGTCAATATCACCGACCACCCCTCCTCAGCACAATTATTCAATAAATCATATTTGTGGCTTTCACCAAAAACCAAATGTGGTATTCCACCTTCAATAGCTTCGCGCATGTGCTGGATTGCTATTTTATTTCTTATTGCATTGTATTCTGACACTTGCCTGAAAATGCGCACAAACCTTTCTCGTTTTTCAAAGGAATAATCCCCGCTCTGTACTATTGAATGCATCTCATCTAATCCGTCATCAGTATTATAATTTACTTCAGGGTGTTCAGCCCCATGGACCAATGGGAACTGTTCTAACCAAACAAAATATGGGAAATATTCCATTTGAACATTTGAATTTGCACGAAGGAGTTCTACAAGCATCTCGGGGTGGTCATAGAGATGTTCTTGACCCTCGGCACTGAGGACTGGAATCGTTGTCCCAGGTATGACAAACTTACATGTGGGTATTTTTTCTTGAAATTGAAGAATTTTTTCGAGAGAAGAAAACCCCTCCCAAAATATATGACTTGGATCAGCATATTTTCTGAGTAAATGATGTAAGCGAAATATTTCAGTCTGAACTTTGAAAGTTGTATTCTCAGACTTTCGCCCTTTTACTGGGTGCTGTTGGGTAATAATGGAAACAATCCCTTTTGGCGATTTGGATATAAAAAGCTCTGTCCTACTAATACCCAGTTGGTGAGCCTCTCTGAATGCTTGAAGTACATCTTTGGTACCACTTGACTCCAAGATACCTAACTCAGATTTTTTTTGCTCCTCGGGAGTATCCGAAAGTGGGATATGGCGATGAAACTTTCTTTCTACTTCATCAATAAAACACTGGTAGGAATCCACCTCTGAATTTTGCTGACCATTAATCATGTGTAATGATTCAGCCTTAAGCGGTGGAACGGTGGCTCTTTCAGTGTTCGTACTCACCGAAGCCAATTTCCTCTTTTCACCATATTTTCCATATACCACACAAATATTCTCTCCAAGTAATTCATGCCCTGCCACATCGGTACATAAGTTATACAGATGAGGAATATCCAAATTCGTCACACTATCTTTTGTCCAGGCAAGGAGCGCTTCAATATTTGCCTTCATCTTCATCTGCACTTCCATGTCGCCATCCGAAGCAGGAATGCTCTCTTTGGTCACCATTGGATTTTCACTGTGCCAAACCACAGAAAGAACTTTCTCGTACCACGAACGTATTATTTTTTGCCAGGTGGATATTGTGATTGTTACCCCCTCCATTCCCTTCCCAAGATCAATCACGTCAGGCCGGCGTTTTGTGCTGATGCGCTCATACATATCCTTTTCTTTCTGCAGCCAGAATTTCATTCTGTTGTGATCGCTCACATCAGTGACACTCGGTTGTAATCGAATGTGGCTGGGGATATTTGGCATTTGTATTAATTTATACTAAATGCAAATTATGTCAAATACAAGCCCCTGCGGCAGGCCAAACTCATTCTTGTGCCGATGCTGTCAGCGTTACATCTGGTTGCTTACTTGCATCTGCATCCGCCTCGCGAAGGAGCAAGTTAACAATCGACTGCTCATGCGCCTACGCCCCATTCTCTGCGGGAGCCATAGAGTGGAGCGATGGCACTCGTACCTTTCGATGGATTCCTCACGATGCTGAGGTGGAAGCTATTCAGGGAACGAATTTTGAGAGGCAGGGATTGAGGTATCCACTGAATCCCCCGTCATCTACGAATGGTCCAATAAAGCTGGAAAGACGTGGAGACTGTAATAATTTGTAACTTTTTCGAAGATATCTGATGTTTGTAAAACAACTTCAAGGAGCTCGATCATCGGCATCGTTCTCGATTAGCACTACAAATCTTCTTATAAATATAGCAAGTCTAGTCTCTCCACAGGAGGTTCCTGTAGTATTTCACCCATGTTGAAGAGAGGGTTGTTTCCCACCTTGAGGAAAACATCTGCTATGCGGCTTATGGCGAGATGTTTCTTTATTGGGGGGATTGGAGTGATGATCGGGGTTTTGCCTCTCAACATAGATACATTAGGCGTACTTGCTCCTCCCCGGGTGCTTGCTGCTTGCGATAACGATGGTGCTGGAGAGGCGGGCGAAACCTGCTCTAACTGTGCTTATGATGTCCGTTGCTCGATAGTTCAAAAATGTATTGCCGGAGCATGTGATGGTAACAATTGGGAGTGCAAGCGCGAGGATATCTGCGGGGATGGATGGGTTTCTGCTTTCGAAGTCTGCGACGATGGTGGCATTTGCACCGGGAGCTCGCAGGCAAGTTACAACGGGCGGCATTGCTTTGATCTTGATCCCAATCGTGACCGCCTCGGTGGTGTTGCTCGCTGCAGGGCAACAAGTGGGATCTGCGTTCCGAGAGGGAACGATGGATGCCAGGCAGATTGTCAGGATATCTGTTACCCCGCGAGCTGGGGTTGCCTTTCGAATGCCGATTGCTGCAGCGGGCTCTCGTGCTCGAATGGAATATGCGGTGCAGCGGCCTGTGGAGATGGAGTGGCAAATGCTGGGGAAGAATGTAATGAGCCAGCGCTTTCCTGCACG
>Ga0209542_10014298_pt1 | contig 13534 bp, 19 predicted proteins | sample RifCSPhighO2_01_FD_184028 | JGI IMG/M metagenome (GOLD analysis project Ga0209542, IMG submission 184028) | Soil microbial communities from Rifle, Colorado - Rifle CSP2_plank highO2_0.1 (SPAdes) (version 2) | ecosystem: Environmental > Terrestrial > Deep subsurface > Rock core/Sediment ... | reverse complement strand
AGCGCCCGCCAAAATTGGACAAGGTTATATCCAAGTCTGGCAGTCAATCGTCCTCCAGCGTCCTACCTCCAACTTCCCGCCGTCGTCCGTCCTACCGTCAGCCTTCCTACAGCCGTCCTACCTTCTTCCCACATCCTACCTCCTGCTGTTCTTCGTGCTTGCCGTCTTCCGTCCTGCCTTCCTTCCGTCCTACCGTTATGCCGTCCCGCCGTCTTCCGTCCTACCGTCATGCCGTCCATCCGTCTCGCCGTCCTCCCGTTTGCCGTACGTGCCGTCACGCGTTTCGTCGTATGCTTTTCAAATCCTTTACTCGTTTTTCGCCTGCGATGCTTGTTCTGAATAAATTGTAAAAAACGTCTTTTGTCCATTTGACCCAGTCAGAATCTCGTATGTCGTACAAAATCACTCGGATGTCTTCTGGTAGTTCTCCTTGTTTGTATTCGTCGGGGTTTACTTCTTCTTTTAGGCGCAAGGCGTTTTCATCAACAAGGAATCCGCGCAGCGGTTGTTCGCAGTGGCGAACTTCGATGGCTTCCTTGCCAAGAGCGAAGTTTATGCTTAGTAGTTTTTGCAGGTTTCCTAGCGAAGCGAAGTCGACTCTTGTCAAAACTTTTATGTCGGTGCCTTTTTCGGCGAGTTCGGTCAAGACATCGAGCATTGATTTGCCGTTTTCTTGTAAATTTACAAAACTGCAGTTTCCGCTGAATACGAGCAGTCGTTCTTTTGCGCTTTTAAGGAAGCTTGAGAGGTTTTGGTTGAATAGTTCGTTGCCGACGGTATAGCTGCCGCTCCTCGCGCTTCGTTTGTTCTCAGCGACATAGTTGTAGATGTCGAGCGGTGAGAAGTCTCTTTTTCGTCGTCCGATTTCTATTCGTTTGAAGAGTCGTTCTTGGAATTCGCTTGCGTTGACCGAGTCTTTGTTGTTCCAGTAGACTATTTTGAGCGCTCCTCTTGTTCCTCCGCGGAATGTTCGCACGGCGAGTTGTCCGCTTTCATCGACTATTTTTTGCACGTAGCTGTCTGCTGTTCGCCAGTTTTTGTTGATGTGTTTTGCGATTTCCTGCACCGCGCGCGGTTGTGCGTGGATGTATTGGAGTATTTTTTTCTCGACCTCTTTAGTCATCATCGTTCATCACCTGTTTTGCCGAGTGTTGCAGTTCTATTTATTTCTTGCCATTGTGATTTTATCGAGGAAGAATACAACACTGTTGCATTTTGCAGTGCAGTAATAGATTTAAAGGTGTGCATCAGCTAAAACAGTGGTGATACCTATGGATGAATCAAAAAAAGTTGATTGTTTGGTGAAATTGGTTTGGAGCGCGGAGCAAAAAATGTATGAGGTCGCAGCGACTGGAAGGCGAATCATTTGCCCTATTCTCGCAAGCGATCTTTTGTCGGTTTATGCAGATGGCATGACGTCAATGGCTTTGCACAATATGCTTATCGCTGTCGCGAATGTGGCTGTGAAATCGGCAGAGCCAAAGCCGAATGCGTATTCTGCGTTAAGAGTAGTGACTGACGTTCATGGAAGAGCGTATGACGGAGCTCCGTTTGAGGATGTTTTCGCGTTCCAGTTATTCAGGGTTCCTGACGACTGCTTGACTGATCCAAGAGTTCACGAGCTAAAGGCAGAGACTTCATACTATGGGTATGCAAATGTTAAATAAGGAGGTGCGCGATGTCTGATTCTATGCAGGAAGTCGAGGTGAAGTTTTTAGAGGTGGATGTCGGGTCTCTTACGCGCAAGCTTTTGGCGAGTGGAGCGAAGAAGATTTTTGAGGGCGAAGTTTTCGCTGTTTATTTCGAGCATCCGTTAGGTCTTATCAGTTCTTCAGAGCAGCTGCGTCTTCGCAAAAAGCGCGATGCGGTGAAAGGCGATATTGTGGAGCTTACTTACAAGAAGGACAAGGAGAAAGGCAAAGCGAAGATAGCTGATGAGACTGAAGTTAAGGTCAGCGATTATGATACGATGCATTCGCTGCTAAGGCATCTTGGCTTTCAGGAGAAGCGAAGGCAGCAGAAATACCGAGTGTCGTATCAGGTGAAGAATTTCTTGTACGAGTTCGATACGATGCCGAACATTCCGACTTTTCTTGAGGTCGAGGCGAGTAATATCAAATCGCTCGAGGAAGCGGTCTCACTGATAGGATTGTCGATGGAGAACGCGAAGTCTTGGTCGGGTAGGGACGTGATTGATTATTACGCGAGGCGCAAGTGAGCGATTGCTTCAACGTGTTCTGTCTGCGGGAATAAATCGAAAAGTTTCACAGACTCTATCAAGTATTGGTTTTTGAGTATTGCGAGTTCTTCTGCCATTTTCAAAGGATTGCAGGAGATATAAACGATTTCTTTGGGCAGCTGGCGCACTATTTCACGAAGAACCGATGGATGCATTCCTGCTCTCGGAGGGTCCACTATCAGGGTGTAGTTTCGTTCTTTGTACTCGCTCAGAGCTTTCGCGTCTGCGAATCGGGCGTCTGCTTTCACTTTGTTCAGTTTTATATTGTGCAAAGCACTTTTGATATTTTCTTCATTATTGTCTATAACGATCGTTTCCTTGAAAAGGTGCGCGAGCGAGATGCCAAACGTCCCTGCGCCTCCGTATAGGTCGATTAGCAGGTCAGTAGGTTTGTCATCCTTATCCACTATCATTTGGACGTGTTTTATCATTTCTTCTGCCATTCTCGTGTTGTTTTGCGCGAACGCTTGGCTTGAGTAAGTGAAAGTTTTGTCAAGAAGTTTTTCAGTGAACGTTTTTTCGCCTTTTACACTCTCGAGTTCATCGCTTACGCTGACATCGTTTGCGTCCTCTACATATCCGATGTTGATGCTGTGAGCGGTTGTTGTTTTGGCGAATAATTGTATGAGTTTTTTAGCGTCCTCAATTTTGCTCGAGTTTTTGTTGAGTATGATTGTGACGCAGGAGTCTTGAGTATTCTGCGGCGCTCTTATGACTGCGTACTTGAACGTGCCTGCTTTGCTTTTCAGTTTGAACGCGTCTGGTTTTTCGCGCAAACTCCAAGTCCAAAGTTCAGTTAAAATTTTATTCAGTTTAGTGTTGGATATCGCGCATTGTTTTATTTGGACAAGTTTGTTCCAGTTCTCGCGCTCGCGAAGGCCGACTCCTTCGTCGCAGAATACAAAATCCATTCTGTTGCGGTATTCGTATTCGTTTGCGCTCGCGATAGATGTCGGTGCATTTATTCCGCGTGATTCGAGCAGTAGTTTGACCGCGTTGAGTTTTTTGCCTGCTTGTTCTTCTTTGCTTAGGTTTTGCAGCGTGCACCCTCCGCAGGTTCCGAAATAGGGGCATTTGGGTGTTGCCATTTTAGAATATCAGCGGCATTGCCGCTAGTACTATGTTGCCAAGCGTGAGGCTTGTTATGAATGATAGCAAAAAAGCCGGTGTGAACGGAACTCCGTATCGCACGAGTACGTGCTTGATTTTTTTGGCGTTGTGCCAGTTTTGCAGTTGTTTGAGCTCTTTTTTCTCAAGTCCAAGTCTGGGTGGGTCTATTTTGGTGTTTCCTATTTGTATTGCGTGTACTATCCAGTCTCCTTCGGTGAGTTTGTCGGGAGTTACCCATTGGTGCAGCGCTGCGAGTTCTACTGTTTTCATGAACAGTGTTAATAGTCCGAGCAGGTAGCATAGCGCTGCGAGCAAAATTATTTGGTCGCGCGCTTGCGGGAATATGAATGATGCGATTATAAGACATAAGGTGGTAATGATTGTGCTTTTGCGAAGGCGTTTGTATGGCGTGTGGCGCGCTATCGCGCGGTAGGTTTTGAGCATTTTTTTGCGATTTTTCACTGCAAGAAATATCGCGTATGCGAGCACCCAAGCTCCGCCGACGAATACCAAGTTGATGATGAAGCTTGTCGAGAGCGCGAATTTGTTCGCTTCTACGCCAAGCAGGGCGCCGACCGCCATTAAAAGTTTGGCGTCTCCTCCGCCCCATTGTCCGGTGTAGAACATCAAGCAGGCGATTAGGAATCCTGCCAAAAGTCCTAGCGCGCTTGAGATTATCGGCCATAAAATCCATTCCTGCGTGGATACTATCAAGTGTATGCCAAGACCTGTCGCGATTCCTGCGTAGTTTAGCCAGTCAGGAACTTCAAGCGTGCGAAGGTCAGTGTAGGCTGCGGCAATAAGAATGGTGAATGTGATAATCAGTATTGTCAGCATGAGAGTGGAATTTTCAGCGCAAGTTATATGTGTTTCGGATAGCTTAAGAGAGACGGAAATGTTTATATATGTGGTATTCAATACCTTATATGTGAGTGAAGATATATTCAGTCATAAGCATGTTGAAGAGAACGGGGATATTATCGAGATGCATATTTGGAAAGTTCCAAAATCGAGCAGCTGCCCTGAAGGAGTGGCGTATTCGCTTGTTTGCGTGCGAAAAGGCAGGCGGCTCATTGGGTATGACAACGAGAATCACGGCACAGGAATAAGCAACCATCATAAGCACGTCGGCGAGCGCATTGTGCCCTATGCGTTTGTGGATGAATGGAAACTAGTGGAAGATTTTAGCAAAGAATTGGATAGAATCAGGCGAGGCGTGATACGATGAACGTGAAACACATTAAACTTGCAATTAAGGAACGGAAAACAGTGCTGGACGAATTCGCAAAAATCTTGGCGAAAGTCAGGAAGGGTGAATCATCTTTTAATGAGTCAGAGCTGTCGTTCCAGAATATTGATACTTTGAGAAAGGTCCTTACTGAGAAAAGGATGGAGTTGCTGCACGCGATTAAGAGACAGTCTCCCGGGTCAATTTACGAACTTGCCAAGATTGTTGATAGGGATTTGAAGAGCGTCAATACTGACATTACTGTTCTGGTGAATCTTGGGCTTGTTTCTTTGGAGAAAAGCAAGGACGAGCGTAAAAAATCAAAGCCCAGTGTTGATTTTGATAGATTGAGTGTGGAGATTGCGATTTAAGTCTTAACGTCTTTTGTTGGTAGTGCTGAATGTTCTTGGCGTGCGGTTAATAAAAGTTTTGCCCTGCTGTTGTCCGTCTTCCGTCCATCCGTCCTCCCGTCTTGCCATCCCGCCGTCAACCGTCCATCCGTCTTCCCGTCCCGCCGTCTTGCCGTGCTGCGATGACGTACGAAATCTATTTAAGCGCGCAGGTCATTGTTTGCTTATGGCGAAACCTGTTCAGGATGCGATATCTGTTCTCGAAGGGATGTTAAAGGTCTTGACGCCTGATAGAGATTTGACTCCTGCTGATTCGAAGGTGTTGAATGGTTGCGCGGATAAGTTGAAAATGAGCCGTGCAATAATAGAGGGTATTCTTAACAATGCCATTTATGATGTGACTGAGCAGGTGCGTTTGCTAACCGACTTGAAGCGTGAATTGAACGTGATGGTTCGTACGCTTAACTGGCTTGATTCCGCGAGTGATTGGGAAGAGCTGACGAAGGGCAAGCGGGGCGGTGTTGTTCAAAACGCCAAGGCGGCGATGGTTATGTCTTCAAGAGATTTGAAGAAAGCATTTGGTGAGCTAAAGGAAGTTTCTGATAATATGGATGAGCTGGGCGGCTCGCTCGGGCTTTGAGTAGCTTTAAGCAGTTTGGTAGTCGTATCATCAATCCGTCCCGCCGTTTTCCGTCCATCCGTCCTACCGTCTTCCGTCCTGCCGTCCATCCGTCTGTCCGATAGCTTTATAAACCACCTCCTTCGTTCATGAGTCAACCAATGATTGATGACGCCTTGCTTTTAAGTGGGGCTGAATGAGGGGAATACTATTCTCCTGGAGGATTCAAATGTCAGACGATGCAGCACAAAAGTTTTTGGAAGCTATTGAAGTAGCTAAGAATACAGGTAAAGTTAAGCGTGGCGTGAATGAGGTCACAAAGGCCCTTGAGCGCGGTACGGCAAAGCTTGTTGCGTTCGCAAAAGACGTTCAGCCGGCAGAGCTTGTCATGCACTTGCCGCTTCTTGCGAAAGAGAAAGGCGTTCCTTGCCAGCAGGTGGCGTCTAAGGAAGAGCTTGGTCTCGCATCCGGTATCGGCGCTCCTACGAGCGCGGTTGCGGTCATTGCGGAAGGCGATGCGAAGAAGCTTGTCGCAGAATTGAAAGCTAATATGGGTTGATTATTATGGCAGAACACAAGAAACCAGCTGATCAGAAACCTGCCGCGGCTTCACCGCAAAAACCGCAGTCGGGTGCTCCTTCGCAGCAACAGCAGCAAAGGGCTCCGCAGCAGTCTAAGGATTCTGGCGCTGTTCGATTCTCGATGGCGGTTCCGGCGAAAGTTGAGGAAGTCATTGGAAGGACAGGCACAAGAGGCGAAGCTATTCAGGTTCGCTGCAGGATTCTTGACGGCCGTGATAAGGACAAGGTTATGCGAAGGAACGTGAAGGGCCCTATCCAAGTTGACGATATTTTGATGATGAGAGAGACGGAAATCGAGGCTCGGCCGCTCAGTAGTTCTGGCGGTCGTGGAGGCTAAACGATGGCGAAATGTTCTTTTTGTAAGAATATGCTCGAGCGCGGAACAGGCACGATGTATGTTAAGACTGACGGCGCTGTTCTTTACTTTTGCACGATGAAGTGTGAGAAGAATATGCTCAAGTTGCGACGCAATCCAAGAAAGATTGTGTGGACGACGAAAGAGACTGTTGGTGGCGCGAAGTGATTGAGCGTTCTCTTGTCCTGTTAAAGCCTGATGCTGTCCAGCGCGCGCTTATCGGCGAGATAATCTCGAGGTTTGAGCGTACTGGTTTTAAGGTCATAGCTCTCAAGCTCGTTAATGCTTCGAAAGATGATGCGGGCAGGCACTATGCTGATGATGAGTCGTGGCTAAAGAGCGTTGGGGATAAGACGAAGAAGTCGTACGAGGCGAAGGGAACTCCTGTGGCTGACGATGCGCTTACTATTGGAAAGAGGATTCGCCAGCAGCTTATTGATTTCATTACGATGTCGCCGAGCGTCGCGATTGTTCTTGAGGGCCACGATGTGGTGAACAAGGTTAGGACGATTGTTGGCGCGACCGCTCCAAGCTCTGCGTTGCCAGGAACGATACGAGGAGATTTCGCGTTTGATAGTTACGGTCTTGCGGATGTGTCCGGAAGGCCTATTCAGAATCTTATCCACGCGTCCGATTCAGCAGAGTCGGCGAAGCGTGAGATAGCTATCTGGTTCAGGAGCGATGAGCTTTGCCCGTATCAAAGAGTGGACGAAGCGCTTTTGTACAGGAAAGTTAAGTGAATGGCTAAGTGAACAAAGCACAGTAGGTGATTGATATGGCAGATGAATCAAAAGTTGAACTTATGAAGAGAATGTCTCAGAAGCAGACAAGCATTAGAAACATCGCTACGAGCGCTCATATTCATCACGGTAAGACTGCGTTCACGGATAACCTTCTTGCCGCTGCGGGTTTTATGTCTGAGGTTGCGGCCGGCGATCTTGATAAGGGTATGGCGACGTGGCAGCACGCTGATGAGCAGGAGCGTTTGATGACTGTTGATTCAGCGAATGTTTCTATGGTTCACCAGTTTAATGGTGATGATTATCTTATCAATCTTATCGATACGCCGGGTCACGTTGATTTCGGCGGCAATGTCACAAGGGCTATGAGGGCTATCGATGGTACTGTGGTTCTTGTTTGCGCGTCTGAGGGTATTATGCCGCAGACTGAGACTGTTATGAAGCAGGCGTTAAGAGAGCGTGTCAAGCCGGTTTTGTTCATCAACAAGGTTGACCGTCTTATCAAGGAGATGCAGTATACTCCTGAGCAGATGCAGAAGCGTTTCATAGAAATTATCGCTCAGTTCAACGAGCACTTAGAGCAGATTGCAGAGACTGAGTTCAAGCAGAAGTGGAAAGTGAACATTCAGGATGGTTCTGTCGCGTTCGGTTCAGCGCGTGACAACTGGGCTCTTAGCTTGCCGTATATGCAGAAGAAGGGTGTTAATTTTAAGGATATTCTCAAGATTTACGAGCTCGAGGCAGAGGAGCGCGAGAAATTCGTGTGGGAGAAATGCCCGTTGCACGATGTCATTTTGGATATGGTCATCAAGCATTTGCCGAATCCGGCGGATGCTCAGAAGTATCGTATTCCGAAGATTTGGCGTGGAGATCTCGAGTCTGAGTTTGGCAAGTCGCTTTTGAACTGTGACCCTAAGGGTCAGGTGGCTTTTGTCATCACTAGGATTCTTATCGAGCCGAAGTCTGGCAGGGAAATCAGCGCGGGTCGTCTTTACAGCGGCACTGTTCGTGATGGCATGCAGGTCTATCTCAATAACGCTAAGCAGAACCAGCGTGTTTCGACCGTTTTCATGTATCAGGGTATCAAGACTGAGATTATGGAATCGGTTAGCGCGGGTAATGTGTGCGCTCTTGCGGGTATTTCAGGCAATGCGGGTGATACTCTCACTGTCCAGCCTGAGCAGCCGTTCGAAGAGCTTAAGCACATTTTCGAGCCGGTCATCACTAAGGCTATCAAGCCGGCCAAGCATCAGGATTTGAGCAAGCTTGTTGAGGTTTTGAAGAAGGTCGCAAAGGAGGACCCGTCGGTCAAGATTGAGATTAATCAGGAGACTGGCGAGAACTTGCTTCACGGTATGGGTGAGCTTCATTTGGAGATTATCGAGAACCGTATAATCACTGAGAAGGGCGTGCAGATAATAACTTCACCTCCGATTGTCGTTTATCGTGAGACTGTCTCAAAGAAATCAGGCGAAGCTGAAGGTAAGTCTCCGAACAAGCACAATAAGTTGTACTTTATCGTGGAGCCTCTTGAGCCTGCGATTTTAGAGCTGATAAAGAAGGGCGAAATCAACGATGGTCGTGTTAAGAAGAAAGACCTTGTTATGCGTGACAAGCTTGTGGCTCTTGGCTGGGACAACGACACTGCTCTTTCCGTCAAGCATATTTACAATAACAATATGATTCTTGACGCGACGCGTGGTATCGTTCAGCTTAATGAAGCTATTGAACTTATAATGGAAGGTTTCGAGCAGGTCATGAATGAGGGTCCGCTTGCAAGAGAGCCTTGTGTAGGCGTGAAAATAACGTTAACTGACGCGAAGCTTCACGAGGATGCTATCCATAGAGGTCCGGCTCAGATGTATCCGTGTGTGCGTGAGGGTATCAAGCTTGCCATGATGGGCGCGGGTCCTGTTATGTTCGAACCTGTGCAGACGCATTTGATTGAAGCTCCGACAGATAACACTGGCGATGTCACGAAGCTTGTCATGAACAAGCGTGGACAGGTCCTTGAACTCAACCAGGAAGGCAATCAGACGTTCGTCAAGGCGAAGCTTCCGGTCGGCGAGATGCTTGGCTGGTCTTCAGATTTGCGTTCGGCTACTGCGGGCAGAGGTATCTCTTCGCTTGTCGATCAGAGATTCGAGAAACTACCGGCGGAATTGCAGCCGAAAGTTATCTCGCAGATTGTGCAGAGAAAGGGACTTACTGCGGCTCAATTGGGCGCGGGCGTTTAAGTTCTTGTTTACTTTTTGATTTTTCTTTTTTGATGTTTTTTCTTTCAACTTTTCTTTTTCAATTTATGCTCTCAAGAATATAGCGCATCCACATCGATTTTTTGATGCGGTTTGCTCGAATAGCTTTCTAACAGCAGCTTATAGGTGAGAAGATCTTTTTTCGGTATTACCGGTACTATGATGTCGAATACCTTTTTCCTTGCGGCTGTTGAGAAATTTGAAGGGCCCAATGTCCATCTTTTTTTCTTTTTGTCATAGAATCTCATCGTGTCTCCACTCGATATGTCTATTTCTTGGCCTTTGTAGGTGAGGGTGAAAACATGGACGTCCCATGGTCTGTGCAGGTGCTTTTCAGGGCCCCATGTCACGTATTTTCGTGTTGTTTGTAGGACGTTCTGGAAGTGTTTCTCGGGAATATCGATGTCGATATCGTTGATTGGTCTTGGCGATCCGTAGATGTGCGCTGCGAATCCTCCTGATATGTAGAATGGAATCTTGTGTTTTCGAAGGAGGTTCACGATCCAGTGCAGGGCTTCTTTTGTTGATTTCGCCACGAGAGAAGATGCGCGTATTTAAGTATAACTTAATTGCGCTTCATTGCTCGGTCTCTGTGCAAGTTCTTGCTATCGCGCCCGTGAGAAATGCTCGATGAACGGGTCGTCGACTTTCTTGGGTCGTCCCGCTCGCGATTTCTTTACGGGCGGCGCGTACACTCTGCCACGAAGCGTCTCGTAGATGTAGTCTTGCATTGTTTGCAGCCGTTCATTCGCTTTGCTTTCTATCTGTGAGTAAAAATCCGGGTTGAGCGTCAGCAGGATTTTCTTGTTCTTCATTTTGAATTCGGATATCTATTGATATCTCAGAGATATCTATGGATATTTAATCTTTTCACTTATAGTCGATAAAAACAGAATAGGGAATAATTGATTTTTTATTCATTTTTATTGTATTATATTGATATGCGCTCGCCGACAAGCCGTCCGTACTTCCGTCTTCCGTACTGGCCGTTCTTAGCACCAGGCCACAAGCGCTGTGACTTTGTCTGGGGGCATCATGTAGAATGCTCTCCATCCTTCTTTGACGTTTTTGATGTCTGCGAAGAAGCTGCCGTATTTGGGGTCGATTATTCGAACCGAGTCTCCTCCGTTGGCGCATCGGTTTTGTTCTGCGGAGTACGCGCGTTTGAGGTATTCATCGCGGGTTGGATAGCCAAGTTCGAGCGCTCGCCATCGTGCAGGATTTACTACGAGAAGGGCTCCTTTTGGGTTTGGCTGGCTTGGAGGCTTGTCTCCGGGTCTTGCTACAAGTCCGCTTTCGTGCGGCGCGAATGAGAATGGATCGCAGCACCAGTACGTGCCTATTTTTTCGCACCGGGCGCGTGTCAGCAGGTCTTTGTGTTCATCGCCCGCGAGAATAGCAAGTCCTTGGCAGGGTGTTCTTTTGTACCAGTACGTATATGATGATCGTAAAGTTTTTGTTGGCCAAATGCAAAGATTCGAGTTGCATTCGCCGACGTAAGGTTCGTTGTTTCCGCAGAATCCGTTGAGGTCTTTGTTGATGCAGCAAAGTCGTCTATCGTTTCCGTGGACTGCGCCAAGCTGTTTTTCGCGTTCACACATTACTAATGAGTATTCGCCGGGATTTACTCCGTCTTGCAGCGTCGTTCTTGAGATTAATACTGCGTTAGCTGCGCTTGCGAGCGTTAGTATAAGTAAAATTAATGTTGCCGCTTTTTTCATGAAAAGAAGAAAAGAAAAAGAGTATTTAAGACTATGCTTAAAGTCCAAGTTTCTTGACGAGTACGCCTGTTAGCGGGGTTGGTTTTTCTTTTCCGCTTACTGCGTTGACTACGCTAAGTACCCAGAGCACGAGCGCCGCAGGTCCTACGAGTAGCGTTAGCGGGCTCAATATGACTGTCACCATTAGCAATACTTGCAAAACGATAGTTGCAAGTCCTAACACGAGTCCTTGTTTTGCGTAATAGAGCGCGAACGAGTCCTTTTTGTTTAGGATCATCACGAGAACGTATCCGAGTATCGGTAGTGTGCCGACGACTGCCCATCCAGTTTCTTTTGCCATTATATCATCCTCCTTTTGTGTGTTGATAGTCTTGCGCACTTTAAAATCCTTGCGGTTTAGATCAGTTTGCAGGCAGTCATCCGCCGTCGTCCGTCCTACCGTCCCGCCGTCTTCCTACCGTCTTGCCGTCCATCCGTCTCGCCGTCCTCATGCGATAATTATTTAAACGATTTCTTTCAACGTATCGGTATGCTTTCAATCGCGCTTGTCCGCACAGGTCTTTCAGTTGTATTTTTGTATATGGGTGTGGATAAGTTTTTGCGTCCTGATGTGTGGGTCATTCAGATGCCGCCTCAGATGGCGTCTACGCAGATTGTTTCAGTTCTTGGCGGTTTAGAGATTCTTATCGGCGTTTTGCTGCTGACAAAGATGTATAAGTTCGGAGCTCTGGGCGCGAGCGGTATTCTCGTGGGCGCGATAGGTACTCTGGGTCTAAATGATATTGCGGTTCGTGATTTCGGTCTTTTGCTTTCCGCCTTGTCGCTTTTGTTCCAAACTCATAAGGGCATCGAGCCGAAGGATATTTTGAGGAGTTATACTGATTTATTCAAGAAGCATCATTGATGAGTTCCATTGATGGCGCGTCATAGATAACGTTTAAATGCCTGTTCTGCTTTCTTTCTTAAAAAGAGGTTGTATGCTGTCAGTTCGGTTCGAAGGCGCAGGTTTTGCCAAAAAGAGGATTGCTGATGTCGCAAAGCGGCTAAAGAAGGTTCTTGTGAAGTTAGAGCGCTCTTCATTAGATTCGCCATTCGCATTCGCATCTCTTCCGTCTGATGGAGCGACTATTCGTTCGATTGATGCGGCAGTGTCGCTAAAACGTGCTCTTCATCCTCAACTTATCGTCGTTGTTGGCATCGGCGGGAGCAATCTTGGCGCGCAGGCTCTTGTCGAGGCGCTTCGTCCGAAAACTAAAGTTTTGTTCGCTGACACTGTCGATCCTGATGTTCTTTCGCGCATCATCGTTCAAATGCAGGATGTTTTGCGGCAGGGGAAAAACATCGTTCTCAATGTCGTGACGAAGAGCGGTTTTACTGTCGAGACTATTGCGAATTTTGAGATTTTGTACAACGTTCTTGCAAGGCATCGAAGGAACGCGAATGAGTTTGTTGTGGCTACGACAGACAAGGGCAGCAAACTTTGGCATCTTGCGTTCAAGCGTAATTTTTCTGTTCTTGAGATTCCTAAAAACGTGGGTGGAAGGTACAGCGTGTTTTCCGCGGCAGGATTGTTTCCTTTGGGGCTTGCTGGCGTCGATATTCGCGAGCTGTTAAAGGGCGCTTCGTTCGCGAATCGTCTTTGTTTTTCGCAAAAAAGTCCCGCTGCGCAGGCTGCTTCATGGGCGTTCCTTAATTACAGGAAAGGCCGTACTGTCTACGATCATTTTTTCTTCGCTTCTGATTTGGAAGGTATTGGCAAATGGTGCCGTCAGCTTGTGGCGGAAAGTTTGGGCAAGGAGTTTGATTTGGATGGGGCGCGTAAAAAGGTCGGCATCCTTCCAACTGTCAGTTTAGCAAATCCTGATTTGCATAGTTTGGGGCAGTTGTATTTCGGCGGTCCTGATGCGAGGTTCACTCAGTTCGTGACTTCGCATTTCAATGAGCAGCTTAAATTGCCAAGTTATGCTGATTTCAATAATCTTGTTCCTAACATTCAAAAGCAGGATTTGTCGTCAATAATGCGTTGCGTGCGTGAGGGTGTTCTCAAGTCGTACAGGAGCGCAGGGTTGCCGTATATTGAGGCGCGTTTATCAAAAGACGAGTTCTCTCTTGGCGCGTTCATGCAGGCAAAGATGCTTGAGGTGGTTTTGCTCGCGCATTTGCTGAATATCAATCCGTTTGATCAGCCAGCGGTTGAGTCGTACAAACGTGAAAGTTCTAAATTATTGGCTAAGAAGAAACTTTAAATAGTCTATATTCTTTTTTAAGATTGGTTAGTATGAAAAAGGGGGGTGTAAGTCAACTAGCGGTCTTAGTGTTATTAGCGTTAGCTCTGG
>Ga0209542_10014297_pt1 | contig 13534 bp, 14 predicted proteins | sample RifCSPhighO2_01_FD_184028 | JGI IMG/M metagenome (GOLD analysis project Ga0209542, IMG submission 184028) | Soil microbial communities from Rifle, Colorado - Rifle CSP2_plank highO2_0.1 (SPAdes) (version 2) | ecosystem: Environmental > Terrestrial > Deep subsurface > Rock core/Sediment ... | reverse complement strand
GGAATTCGGACTCGCCCGCGCGGAGGAGGGGTCTGGGGAGGAATCCGCGCGGGCTTCGGTTTTCTTTTTTGAAAAAATTGGCGGCTAGTTTCTTTTAATATCAGCAAAAATCATTGCAACTATTTCAGGAAATTTGGCGATGTTGAAATGCCCGCCCTTGCTCTTGTAAATCACAATGTGAGCGTTTTTCAATTTTTGCTTGTATTTATCGGCATGAGAGGCGGGCACAACATCGTCGTCTTTTGAAAATAGTAGATTAAGATTTTTGCAGTTCTTCTCAATCAACGACAAGTCACTACCGAGCGCGAAGCCACCAACCAAATCTTCGTCTGGCAATGTATTATCAAAAGACGGACAAACCAAATATACCGACAAGGCCCTTTTGCGAAGTTTATTTTCAGAAAGGTATTTTGCAAGGAAAACTCCACCCAAAGACGAACCGATCAAAATATATTTATTTTTGATAAGAGATAAATATCTCTCAAAAAATATCTTCCAATCTCTGTACTTCGCAAAATCCTGCAAAGGCATTCGTGGCGAAATTATCTCAAACCTTTTACCTAAACTTTTTTCTAAATAATCTCCTGTCCAAGAAATCTTTTTCTTTGTCGTTACTTTTTTGGTTTTCAGGTAGTGTAAATAATCCTTCTCATTTTTGAAGGTCATTCCTCCGTGGACTAATAGAACTTGGATTTTACTTTTCGTGGTTTTCATATTTATTGCTTAACTCTCACTTTTTCGGTCATTGCTCGCGTGCTTACATACGCAAGAGCATCAATGTCAGGGTCAGATAGTTCCACCATGTCTAAATCAGGACGATCAAAAATTTTCGCTCCATTGATTTGTGAACCCTTTTGTAAAGATTCTTTCAGTTCGGTATATTCTTTGTCTCCTATCATAAAATCAACATCTCCGACTTGTGCTCTATACTGGTCTGGCCTGCGAATATAAAGATATGTGTAGATAGTTTTGGGTATATCTTCACGAGCAGGAATTACTATTGGATTATGGAGCCGGAAATACTTTTGATTTAAGTTATCTGATTCCTCTGTCAGTTTCTTTTGCAATTCTGTTAAAAATTTATATTCCCCGTCGTAGTGGCAAAATACGCCCATATTTCCCGCGACTGGGAAATATCTACCAAAAGTTTTTTTACACAACTCAAAACAACCAAAATGAGTATGCTTGATAGCTTCTAGTAATTCCTGCTCATTTTTTATTGGGCTAAAACGGTACAATTTCATAAATTTATTTTTGTAGATTCTTAAAATTTCTTATAAACCCAGCAGTAAACTCGTTTGGCCTTTCATCCATCCAAGCATTTAATTTTTCAAGGTTTATCCATTGGATTTTTGAAACCTCTTTAGGATTGGGGGTTACTTCTCCGTCGTAATGTCCAATATAAAGCATATTGAAACGCTTTTTTATTTTCCCGCTTTCGTCTGTCTCATCAGTAAAAAATTTCCCTTTTTCTTCTAATTCAATATCCTTTACTCCAACTTCTTCCTCAAGTTCTCGCTTCGCCGCAGTTGCATAATTTTCTCCTTCATCAACATGTCCTGCTGCAGACTGATCCCATTTTCCCGGCAAAGAAGAAAGATTATCGGCTCTTTTAGTAATTAGAAGTTCTTCTTTTGAATTAAATAAAAAAATTCTAGCTATCCGGTGGATGATTCCGTTTTTCCAGGCTTCCTCTTTTGAGCCTGCTCCGATTATATTGTCGTCCTTGTCTACAAAAGTTATTTTTGCCATAAATTTATCTAATCAAATCATCAATACTTATTCCCAACCCTTCGGCAATCTTGGTAACTGTTTGGATTGACGGCTTCGTTATCACGTTTGATTCAATCTTGGTTAGCGTTGTATAAGGAATATCGCACTTTCTCGCAAGAGCGTCCTGTGTCAATCCTTGCTTTACTCGAAAGACTTTTATTTTATCCCCAATTTGTCTGTTTTTACTTTCCATAGTATGATAGTATAAGTATGAACGTTGAAACTAACTCTCACAACTATACTAACATGAATTTATTTTTTTCTCAATTTGTAGCCGCCAATTTTTTCAAAAAAGAAAACCGAAGCCCGCGCGGATTCCTCCCCAGACCCCTCCTCCGCGCGGGCGAGTCCGAATTCCGCACCCCGCCACCATTCCCCCAGAAAAATGAGGCGGGGTGCGGTCAGGAGTTTTTCTCGAAAAAGGTTCGAGCAAATGCTAAAATAACACCACCAAACGAAGCATTGTCGGAATTAAGAAAGCGGAGCGATTTTGCGGGAGCCAAAATCGCGCTATCAATTTTTTCAAAACCTTTTCCGCCTACGGCGGAAGCCGTGAATTCCCAAAGCTCCCCCAAATTGAAATCATGAAAGACCTCAAACCAAAATATTTTCTCTACGCGAGGAAATCAACAGAGGACGATGACCACCAAATTATGAGTATTGAAGCTCAACTCTTTGAGCTTCGCGAATATGCGCGTAGAGAAAATGTGGAAATTCTTGAGGAATTTCAAGAGTCGAAAAGCGCAAAAAAGCCGGGGCGAGAATTGTTCGGCGAGATGATGACGCGTATTGAACGAGGCGAGGCAAACGGGATAATTGCGTGGCATCCTGACCGTCTTGCGAGAAATAGCGTGGACGGTGGGCGCGTCATCTATCTCGTTGATACCGAACAAATCGCTTTTTTACGCTTTCCGACATTTTGGTTTGAGCCAACTCCGCAAGGGAAATTCATGTTGCAGGTGGCGTTCGGTCAATCCAAGTATTACTCGGATAACTTGGTTGAAAATATCAATCGCGGTATCCGCCAAAAACTCCGCCGTGGCGAATGGCTGACAAAAGCGCCATTTGGTTATGTAAATAATCAGAAAACGCGAACAATAGAACCGCATCCGACACTTTCAAAAGTCATTGTCCGCGCTTTTGAGGAATTCGCCACCGGAAAATATACGCTCGGAAGTTTGGCGGAGTTTTTGGCTGAACTCGGTTTGGAAACTCGGCACCGAACGCCACTTGCCAAAGCGTCCATTTCCAGAATGCTCACTAATCGAGCGTATTTAGGTTTAGTAAAACATAAAGGCGAATATCACGAAGGACGCTTTGAACCAATTCTTTCCGCAACGCTTTTTGAAGCCGCGCAGGAAATATTGCGCCGTAAGGCAAAGCCCCGCAAATCCAAACAACGCCACGATTTTCCATTTACCGGACTAATGATTTGCGGAGAGTGCGGCTCGGCGATCACGGCGCAATTTTCGCGCGGCAAGTGCGGCGGAATATATCGCTATTATCGTTGCACCAAAAAGAAAGGCGTTTGTTTGCAAAAATATATCCAAGAAAAAGACCTTGCCGCGCAAATCAAAGCACGGCTTCAAAGCGTTGCTATTTGCGACGAGTGGATTTCTAAAATGTTAAAGCAAGTTGACGAATGGGAAAAGGAAAATAATCACTCGTCGCAAAAGTTTGTCCAAAATCTGAAAAACAAAATATCTAAAACGCAAGAGAAACTGGACAAGCTCGTTTCCGCTTACATTGACGGCGACATACCCAAAGAAAACTATTTGCCGAAAAAAGAGGGGCTATTAAAACAAAAAGTTTCTCTTGCGAACGATTTGGAAGATTTTGGACAAACAGGAAAGAATTGGCTCCAACCCTTGCGTGCGTGGATTTTAGATACGAAAAAAGCCAAAAATTTGGCTTCTTCCGAAAACTATGGAGAAATGAAGCGGTTTGTTCAAAAAGTCGGAACGAACCCCAAATTTTTGGACAAATCCATTTCCTTTTCTTTTTGCCCGCCGTGGGATTTTATGGCTTTGCGCCTTGCGCAAAGCCACCAAGCCGAGGGGCGAAGCCCCGAGGCAACATCAGCGAAAAAGTTGAAAAGTTTTGAATTGTGGACCTACGGGGAGTCGAACCCCGACTTACTCCATGCCATGGAGCCGTGATGCCGCTTCACTATAGGCCCTTGTGACTATTTAATTTTCGGCATCATTTTTTTAATATTGGAAATTTTTTCTTTAATGTCCAGCCCTTTTCGTTCTTCTGCCATTTTTGCCTTCTTTTTTTCCTCGGCTTTCATTTGGAGTTCGAATTCCGAAAGAACTTGTGAGGCCTCTCTCTGAAAATCTTTCGGAGATGGTAGTTGACCGGATTCAGTTTCTTTTTGGATGGATGTGGTTTCAACCGGGCGTGCATGGAGTTTTTTATTTATGGTTTCCATTGCGTCATACAGTTCGTGCGCTTGTTTTGTCATGAGGTAGATGACTGTTTTCAGTTCTTCGGCATTTTTTGCCTCTGTCACAGAAAAATTCGCGATCGTATTCTTTGTTCTGACGAAAAGCGTATACGTAATCGCCGCAAACGCTTTTAAGGCCATATCGAACTCCGTGATGTTTTTTTGCTTCTCAAGAGGCGCCAAGAACGCCCCCTCTTTTTTCAAAATTTTTCCCCACTCCTTTATATTCTTTTTTTCAAGCGCATATGCTTTTTCGCGGATGTTTTCCGTAAGAACTGAAACATTTCCTCCGGATATTTCAAGGAAGACAAGAATGTGTGGACAGAAGATGCCAGGGATGCTTTCCAGGATAATTCCCCAAAGGCCCCAATCTTCCTTTGGAACAAACTTCTTCACTATTTCCAATATGTTATTGTGGCAGTCCATTGGTTGTCGGAGGTCGGCTCGGCAGGGTTTGAATCTGCGGCCATCAAGGCATATAAAACATATATGTGGTTCACTCGCTCGAAAAGAAAAAATGGGAGTGCATGGACTCGAACCATGAACCCCGGAGGTATAAGCTCCGTGCTCTAACCATTGAGCTACACTCCCACGATATTTTCATTTCTTGCTCCCTGCCGCGCATACGCTTGGCGCTTTGCCATTGAGCTATGTGCCAGCGAATATCTTTTTCTTCCAGCATATAATAGCAGAAAAACAAGAAAAAACAACCCCGACGAATGCGGGGTTGTTTCAAGATTTCTGCGTTACGCTGCAGCCATCATTGCCGCAAATTCATCTTTTTCAATAGTTTCTTTTTCGATAAGGTGCTTGGCGATTTTTTCAAGCTTGTTTCTGCGGGAAGTAATTATCTCACGGGCCCTTTTGTAGGCGCCGTCAATGGTCTTTCTCACTTCAGAATCAATGAGCTCGGCTATTTGTTCGGAGTAATTTCGCTCATGTCCGAATTCTTTTCCAAGGAATACCATTTCCTCCTCTCCTCCAAAGACAGCCGGTCCAAGTTTTTCGGACATGCCATAGCGCATAACAAGGCTTCGGGCGATGTCGGACGCTTTTTTTAGGTCGTCACCCGCGCCGGTTGTTATTTCGTTGAAGACAACTTTTTCGGCTACATACCCTCCGAGAGAAACCGCAAGCTCGTCGAGAAAATTCGAACGGGAGAATAAATGTCGGTCTTCCGCCGGAATTTTCAGGGTGTAGCCTGCCGCGCGCCCGCGGGAGACGATGGATATTTTATGCACCGGGTCGGCGTTCGGGAGGGTTGCCGCAACCAAGGCGTGTCCCGCTTCGTGGTAGGCGGAAATTTCCTTTTCCTTTACCGATAAAATATGGCTTTTTCGTTCGGGGCCAAGCATGACCTTTTCAATGGACTGAATAAGGTCGAGTTCATTCACTATTTTTTGGTTTTTGCGCGCGGCAAGTATTGCGGCTTCATTCACGAGGTTTGCAAGATCCGCTCCGGCAAAACCGGGAGTGCGTTCAGCTATCATGCGGAAGCGCACGTCTTTTGCCAGCGGCTTGTTTTTTGCGTGGATTTTCAAAATTTCTTCGCGGTCGTTTATATCCGGAAGGTCGATGGTAACGCGGCGGTCGAAACGCCCCGGGCGCAGAAGTGCCGGGTCTAAAACGTCCGGCCTGTTTGTTGCCGCCATGACAATTACCGATTCGTTTGTCTCAAACCCGTCCATTTCAACAAGGATTTGGTTTAGCGTTTGTTCGCGCTCGTCGTGCCCTCCGCCGATGCCTGTCCCGCGGTGGCGTCCCACGGCGTCTATCTCGTCTATGAAAACGATTGAAGGAGCTGATTTTTTCGCAAGCTTGAAAAGGTCGCGTACCCGGGAAGCGCCCACCCCGACGAACATTTCAACGAATTCGGAACCAGACATTTGATAGAATGGCACGCCCGCTTCTCCCGCGACTGCTTTTGCGAGGAGTGTTTTTCCCGTTCCGGGTGCTCCCATGAGAAGGACTCCGCGCGGGATGCGGGCCCCGATATCGAAAAACTTCTTTGGGCTTTTCAAAAAGTCCACTATCTCCTTCAGCTCCTCTTTTGCTTCTTTTGCTCCGGCTACATCCTTGAACGTGGTGCGCTCACGTTTGCTGTTGGGCATGATGAGGCGCGCCCGCGACTGCCCGAAGGTGAATGCCTGCATGGAACCCTGCCGGAGCTGTCTGGCAGACCACCAGATGAAAAACCCGATAACAAGGATTGGGAGAAGAAACGGCAAAACAGCGCCTATCCAGAAAAGAAAACCGCTTTGCTCCTGAATTTCTATGGAAACTTTTTTTAATTTCTCGGTGTCAACCGAGTAATTTTTAAGCGTTTCGGAAAGCCCCGATTCCGATTCTTTCCGCGACAAAAGAATGCTTTTGTCATTCAGCGTAACTTCAAGGTTGTTCTCGCGGACGACGATCTTTGAGACTTCATCACTATTTATTTTTTGGACGAGTTCCGAGAGGGTTACCTTCTTCTTCTCTTGGAGGGAATCGGAAAAAAGAGAGCCGAGGAGAGCTATCGTCATGAGGATAAGCACTCCGTATGTGAGATTTTTTGATATAGATTTCATACAAAGAATTATATAGTATTTTGGACGATGCCGCAAGAAGCAGGAAGAACAAGATTTTTTAAACTTGATTTTAACGGCAAAAAGTGATATACTAAAGGCACCACCACTCTTTGATAAATGATGTTGCCGGAGACGGCATATGCAAAAAACCCTTATTATCCCGCCCGGAAAAGTAGGATTGGTTCTTGGTGGAGGGGGCTTTTTTGGTTCTTTTCAAGTAGGAGTGCTTGAAGTGCTTTCAGAATATGGAATTCCGATAGAAAAGGTTGCGGGCACATCGGTGGGCGCCATCGCCGGAGCCGAGATTGTTGCCAGCAATTTTTCCGCCGCGCACCTTAAAAACATCTGGCTGAATGGGATAACAAGCCCGGATATCGTATTTGATCGCAAGGCGGTTCATAAGATATTTCTCGGAGATTCGGTATTTAGAATAGAGCCCCTTCTCAATCTGATAGGCGGAAATCTTGATTTAAATAACCTCCTTGCGAGCGATAAGGAATTTATTGCGACGACCACCCATATTCCCTCGGGCAAAGTCGTGTATTTTTCGAATAAAGACCCGCTGATATTGGAAGATCCAATAAAAATGCTTTTAGCCATTGTCGCTTCCTGCGCAATTCCGGTTGCTTTTCCTCTCGTAAAGATTGTGTCAAAAGATCCGTGGAATAAATCGGAGAGCCAGGAACTTACCGAGCAGTTCTATATTGACGGAGCGTATCGCCGTCCGCTTCCGATCAAAAAAATGATCGAACTTTTGAACGGCGTTCATGACGGCTGCAATACGGTTATTGTCGTGCGGTGCCATTCTGATAAAATTATGCGTCCCATGCCCAAGCGGACGCACGAGAGAATCCTCTATTCACAAGGGATTTCGCATAACGGAAAGGAAAAAGATGAGATTGCCTATATCCGGGAAAAATACGCCGGGAAAATAAACCTTATCGTTATCGAGCCGGATTTTTTTCCAAGCACTCTCGGCACGCTTTCGTTCAAAAAAGGAGACTTCGGGAAAGCTATCGCCGAAGGGCGGCGCGTGGCGATTCGCGAGCTTGAGCATCTGCTTGATTATTTTTCGAACAACTCTGCCGGAGGAAATTCTTCAGTGCCTCCACCTTCCCCTTTGCCACCACAGGGTGGCGAAAGAACAGAGGGCAACTAATAAAACTGCAATTCGGGTGAACTGCAGTTTTTCTTTTGTACGTGGTGAATTATAAATCAGAAGCGCTATGTATAATCTGGCTTTTTTTCTTTTAAATTCAGTTCGGCATTCGCGGCTCGCGCCATGACAAATAAAAGGCTTGAAAGGCGGTTCAAATACGAAAGAGTTGGTGTTTTTGGGGCGTGTTTAAGTGAAATAGCAAGTCGCTCCGCTTTGCGGGCAAGTGTCCGCGCATAATCAAGGTGTGCTGAAAGAATAGATTCTCCGGGAACCGTGAACGAGCGTATTTCGGGAAGTTCTTTGGCGAGTGAAGCCAAGTGCTCCTCAAGCTCTTTTACCTTTTTTTCAGTTATCGTTTCAACCGGAGATTTTTTACTTGACCCGATTTCTGCCTGGATAATAAATATGTCTTTTTGAACGGTTTCGAGAGTTTTAGCGATGTTCCTGCCTTTTGCGTGCGCCCGGCAGATCCCTAAATATGAATTCAGCTCATCAAGTGAGCCGAGAACCTCAAACACGGGATTACTTTTAGGGAGTCGCTTGGCGGAGCCGTACAGAGTTGAAGTTCCGGAGTCGCCCGAGCCGGTAAAGTATTTCATACGGATATTGTCGTACAAAAAACCTCTTTTTGCAAAAGGAAGTTTTTAGTACGCAGTGCGCGTTGGCGGTATCTTTCCAAGTTATACCGACCCCGCTCGGTCTAGCGTTTTGAAATCAACCCCTCGACTATCGGGTGGAAGTGGCCTTTGTATTTTTCTTGAATACTCGGAATTTCCCAGTCATTTTCTGTCAAAATTTTTCTACAAGTCTTCGTTCCGCAAGAACAGGGCTCTTTATTGTCGGTATATGCGTTATCTTCAAAATTCCACGTGCCCTGATCGAGCGTTATTTCTTCCCCAGGCGCTATATCTCGCTTGGCGACAAGGGTTACTTCGTCAATAAGCCAGGCATTGGCATCGCAGGAGTGATTAAGGTCCTCATCTAAGCTTTCTTTCGTATTGCTATTTGGTAAAGCCAAATAGTGGTTCGGGGATACAATCCAAATCGAGCGGCTTCTGTAACTTCCTGATAAAACTTGTTCCTTAGAAATTAAAGCACCGCCAAACACCATTAGTTTTTCTCCCCGTATTATTTGTTTCTTGGCAAAAACTCCGTCGCCGTGGATGCTCGATTTACCAGGCGTGAGCTTTGGGCTAACCCACGTTCGTTGCAAGTATTGCTTTGCCATAACGTATTGTTGGCGCCTCGGCCTCCGAACTTGTTACCGGGCGGCACACCCATAAGGGATTTTGCTTGAATATTTTTGGTGCAGTATTCTTGAATTAGTCCGAACGCATTTTTGCCCAAAAAATTCGGAGCGGCTTCGCCGCAAGATTTAACAATTTCCAATTTTTCTTTGGTGGCAATTAAAAAAGGATTCAGAAAACGTACGCTCCTCGATTTTTGATTGCGTTGTGTTTACTATTCTGGCTGACCATGCTTCACCCTATCCCAAACCAATGTACGCTTCTCTAAGGAATTCTCGTAAGCTCTCTGCGCATCTCGATACTCTTTTGGCTGTGCTACCATCGCTGGTACTGTACCGGTAATAATAGATTTACTTTCGTCATATTCTTTATCTCTCTTCATCTTACTCATGAACCCTTCCGCAAATTGTTTGAAATATTCCCTAAGTAGCTGTACTTTAGTTAGTCCATTTAAGTTTTCTGCGTATTTTGTGAGATTTTCAACCTTCTCGGCACTTTCTTCTCCGTATGCAATAACATCCTCGGGCGTTACTCCTACACGGACCATATTGTGCAGATCCACACTCCGAATAACCTCGAACCCTGACGCCCAGGATGGAAGTTTGCTGGCGTCGCGCTTATCAGGATCTTTAATCGCTTCCGCAAGGATTCTTGCAAAATCATGGGTTGCATTTTCAATCGAAGCCATCTCTTGCGCTAACTCAACGCCTTCAACTCTATTTTTATCACCCGGACTTTGTTCGATACTCATATGTATAAAATTAATTTATTAAATGATATGTCGACAGCCTATCATAATTACTTGTTTGATTTACGACCTTTAATGATTAAAAATTTTTCTTTTCTTTTGCGAAACCGCCAATTCGTTTTTGCCCCCAAAATTGAATACCAATTAGTCGCCGAGTCCCTCCTGCGTCGGGATAAACTCCACGAGGCGAACCAAAACCGCTTGCAATTTCCTGCGTGGTGTCCCCGAGAGGAATCGAACCTCTATCACAAGCTCCGCAAGCTTGTATTCTATCCGTTGAACTACGGGGACATCAAAAATTTTCAAGCCGTCCCTGGGTATGGTGTTCGTTCCGCTTCTCGCGGAACTCTCAATACCCGTTGAATGCCCGGCTCGCTCGCATACCGTTGTCCGCCCAGGGCGGATCTGCCTTCGGCGGAAACTCTGGGTGCATATGTTTCGGCAATAAATGAAAATTTTGCTCTCATACACTACCTCGCCGAAAATTTTATGTAAAGGGCCCGCCCCTCAAAGGCCGAATCTCCGTCCCAAAACGTCAAAAACAGACTCCTCCTGTTTTTTTTCGGGGATATATTTAAGGAGGGCATTTCTTAGGGCTGTCGGATTTACATTCTCGATGGGTATCTTGATGTATGGCATCAGCATTTTTTTGCTCTGGAGGCTAAGCTCTTTTTGTTCGGGCGGGTCATAAAATATCCAGAATGAACCCAGGGTGTCATATTCATACATGTGGTGTCCGATCTTTATGCCTCTGCGGGTTACGGCGAAGTCGATCATGAGCGGTTTCCTCACCGAATAGATGTAGAGGATGCTGTAGGCGAGGCCAACAATGGCAGCGAGCAGATAATTTTGGATAACAATTGAGCCAATAAAAAACCCCGCGGCAACAATGCCCACAAGAATCGCCTGGTCTCGTCCGTTTTCAGGCAGATTGTATTCAAGGCTTCGCCACGCGATAAGAGAGGTTTCGTCAGACATCGCGTATACTGTTCCCGATTCTCCTTCCGAAAGGGGATCTTCCGTCGTCTCCTCGCTCTGCATGGATGCAGTGTCTTCGGTGCTGGAGATTTTCGGCTCAATAGGTTTTTCGGAAGTCGTCAGTTCGTGCTTCCCTCCTTTTTCGGCAAGCGCGAAGAAGAATTTGTTTTTAGGGCGTTCGGGAGAAATTTCCGCTTCCGGTTTCAGCCGGAACTCTTCTTTTTGCGGGATTTCTTTTTTAGGAGGATTGGCCACGGGTGTTGGCGCGGGTTTTTGAGAAAGAAACGTTCTTTGCGTGGCTATTTTAGGAAGGGGCGGGTTTTTTTCCGGTACAAATTTTTCCGCCGGCGCTCCCCCTTTTTTCAGTTGTTTGAGGTCAATGATGCGTGCTGTCATAACTGTTGACGATAAAGCTACTTTATTAGGTTATCATGAGCATGCGCTGAATTCAATAAAGCAAATTAAAAATCCACCGTTTTGAGGTGGACGATGAGACTGTCTACTTTTCCCACGAAACATAGAAAATGCCGTGCGGAGGCAAATCATCCGAACCGATAGGGCTATAATGTTCTGTTTTTGGTTTAAGACCCCCTTTCCAGCAATAGTGAGAAATAATGCCCGTAATCTTTCCAAAATACTGCTCATTTACTGCCAAGGAGTCGAAAAGCCGGACAGAATATTCACCCCGCCGCACCGCGCTTTTGATTTCCTTCTGCAGTTTTTTGATGAATGCGCGCCCAAGCGGCCGTGCTCTTCTTGTTAATTCTTGATCCTCTCTTAATCTTTTTGTCGCTTCTCGCTTCTCGCTTCTCGCTTCTCTATCCTCGCCCGGTTTCTCTCGGTCAATTTTCGCAAAGTTTCCGCAGTTTCCCTTCTCTTGGCTCTAGCCATCTTTGCGCCCTCGTTCAATCAATGAACTAGTATATCTCTACTTTTTTTGTTAGCAAATGTCAATGCTGAATAAAATCATTAGGTTCAATTCTTATTTTCTCTCTGAACAAAAATAACCGCGAAGGTTGTGGCTATCTTATTGGCGGTGAATTCTTGAAATAGCTCGAACGGAATTCTGTCCTCGTCCCGCTTCGCGGGACTCAGATTGGACGGGCGGGGCAAAATGTGCGGCTTCGCCGCGCACACTGACAATTTCAAGTTTTTCTTTGGTGGAATACAAATTCGAGCGTGCAAGGCACGCACAAATGTTCTTTGAAAAAACCCCGCACAAGCCGTGAGGCAAGGCGGGGATGTGAGCCGTGTTAGCGGCGATAGTGGACGTCCTCCATTTGGAATGCCGGAGAGCAGGTGCATACTACGACCATGTCTTCGGGCGATTCTTCGTTGATAAGAGCGTGTTCAGTTTCGGGATCGATCCGAATCCAGTCACCAGGCTGAATCGGCTGACGAACTCGGTCAATCTCGATAAAGCCATTGCCCTCGACCACAAAGACGAACTCCGTGATTTTCTTGTGGTAGTGCGGTTGCTTGCGCCGCGCAGGATTATTGATGACCCAGCCGAATGCGATGCTCAAGTCGAGACGGGGAAAAGCGTACGACAGAATTTTCGCGCCGTCGAAGCATTCCTGCACTTCCGGTAGCGACAACGGACGTACTTCTTCTGCTAGACGCTTTTCGCCGAACAGATGAACATCTGCTGGGTCGAAGGGCGGCAACGCGAACACGAGATGTTCTAGATGGCCGCTGCTCTTGTTGCGAAGCATATGCGGAATACCAACGGGAACCTCGTATGCGCTTCCAGCCGCAACTTGGTGATAGCAGCCATCCGGTTCAGGAACACCAAACCCAAGTTCTCCGTACCCTTTCGTGATGACATATATCTCCGTCATGCGCTGGTGGTTGTGGAGCAACGACGCGGCCATCGGGTTCATGATGACGTGCGCCATTGACCATGTTGGCCGCTTCTCAACCTCGCGTAGTACCTGCTCACAAACGTTTACTGCAATAGGAAAATCTCTGACGTTAAGTCGTGTCATGCAAAGCTCCTTTTTAGTATGCTGTTCTGACAAGACAATACCATCAAAAAATAAAGGTGTCAAAAACTGTTCGAAAGTCTTGCAGTATAAAATTTAGGTTCGAATCTCACTTCCCTCATACAAAAACAACCCCGTAAAATAAGGGCGTTCTTGATTGCGGGGGCACTAGGATTCGAACCTAGAAGTTCGGTTTTGGAGACCGACAGTTTACCATTGAGCTTATGCCCCCAAATATTTTTTAAGTTGCTGATGCGCTTTTCCTCCGCTCTTAAAGTAGTGCTCTCTTTTTAAAGCTTCAGCTTTTGTTGGGAAATGTTCCGTGAACACAAGAATCAGGGGCCTTCTGTTCTTTGTTGAATGAACGTTTCCTTGATTGTGTTCAAGAATTCTCCTTGAAAGATTGTTGGTTGACCCGATATAAAGCTTGTTGTCCTTTTCACTCTTTAAAACGTATACCAAAAACATTGTTTTGTCTGGATTCGCCCCGCAGCTGCGGGGTTGGAGACCGACAGTTTACCATTGAGCTTATGCCCCCAAATATTTTTTAAGTTGCTGATGCGCTTTTCCTCCGCTCTTAAAGTAGTGCTCTCTTTTTAAAGCTTCAGCTTTTGTTGGGAAATGTTCC
>Ga0209542_10014296_pt1 | contig 13535 bp, 14 predicted proteins | sample RifCSPhighO2_01_FD_184028 | JGI IMG/M metagenome (GOLD analysis project Ga0209542, IMG submission 184028) | Soil microbial communities from Rifle, Colorado - Rifle CSP2_plank highO2_0.1 (SPAdes) (version 2) | ecosystem: Environmental > Terrestrial > Deep subsurface > Rock core/Sediment ... | reverse complement strand
CCTAGGCGGAGAGGTTTTTCTTTTTACACCGGAGGCTCTTCGTGATGCTTCCACACCCATAGCCGGTAGCCGGTGTAGTTGGAGATAAACCCGAGTAAAATACCCCCCGCATAGGCGCCGTGTATCACCCAAATATTTGATGTAAGCGACTCCGCGGTAAACACGCACAGCCACTGTATAAAAAGCGAACCGGATACTACTGCATGAAATCGCAGCAGCCGCCGTGGTAGCGGCGCGTGTGTACGGTCGTTAAACGAGAAGCGGTTATTGAGAAAGAAGTTCGTGATAATGCCGAACTCGGCTCCCAACAAAGTGGCGAGCGACGGGCGTAGGAGCCCGAGCCAAATACCAACGATCTCAAAAACAATGGTTTGAACTACAACACCGAACCCGCCAAAAAACGCCACCCGCATGATGCGGGAGTATCGTAGGTGCCTGTAGAGCATGTGAATCGTCTCCATTTCCCGCTATTGTACGGTATTTTGCGCCCCGCCGCCTCTACCGCGCTCATGCTTCATGCCATATAATGACGACCTGTGTCCGAGCTCGACATCATAATCCCCGTATACAACGAGGGGCGGAACATCGCGGCTACGCTTACTGCCATAGCCCGCGAAGTGCGCACGCCGTGCCGCGTGCTTATCTGCTACGACTTCGACGACGATGACACCCTACCGGCGGTCAAAGCGGGCGCCGACGCGTACCGCGCTCTGACGGTCGAATTTGTACGGAATCGCAGCCGTGGCGCGCACGCGGCGGTCATGAGCGGCTTTGCCGCGAGCAGTTTTCCATACGTGCTTATGTACCCGGCGGATGACGACTATAATGCGGCGATACTTGACCGTATGGTCGAGCGCGCCAAGGATGGCGCCGAGGTGGTGTGCGCCAGCCGGTTTATGCCAGGCGGCTCAATGGTCGGCTGTCCGTTTTTAAAAGCACTGCTCGTACGGGTTGGCAATGGCGCGCTGTACTACCTTGCGCGCGTGCCCACACGCGACGCCACCAACGGCTTCCGTCTATTTTCCCGCAGAGTCATCACAAAAATTCCGATTGAGTCGACCGAAGGTTTCTGTTACAGTATCGAACTGCTGGTCAAAACCCACCGAAGGCGGTGGCGCATAGACGAGGTGCCGGCGCATTGGTTTGAGCGCAGACAGGGGCAAAGCCGCTTCCGCATCATGCGATGGCTGCCCGCGTACATGAGGTGGTGCTTGTATGCGTTTTTTACCACCTACTGGTTTAATCTCGTTACTAACAAGGTAGACTAAACACTATGACTTGGATTAAAAAACACCGTACAGTACTGGCATTGTGCGCCTTAGCGAGAGCTGTATAATGTGCCAATTGTGACCTTTTTACGATCTAACAAAGCGCTCGTTATCCTCGTCGTGGTCACGCTGCTCCTGACTTGTATCCCCGTGGTGCATGCTTTTTTGTTTATTGGTGGTACATGGCAGGGTGTGCCGCAGAGCTACGGAGATGAAATCCTCTACCAGGTGCAGATGGAAACGATCGCGGAAGGCTACTTTAACCTAGGCAATCCGTACTTTTATGAACACCGCTTCGACCCGCCGCTTGTACTCTTTAGTGGAAGCTGGATCGCGGCGATCCCCATGTTGCTTGGGCTCCCGCTCATTCCCGCTCTCATACTTAACTTTTCGCTCTGGAGCGTTATCTTCGCGCTGCTATGTTACTGGTTATTTCGCGAGTTTAATTTGGGTAAAACCGCGGCTGCCTTCGGCGCTTTGGCCGGATTACTCTCATGTCTGGACGCACTTTCGCGCACGAACAGCCTCCAGCAGGTCAACGCGTTCTTCATTTTCTTTTTAATAGCACTTACGCGATTTCTTAAATATCAGGACCGCGGCTCAATCATCCTGCTTGGCATCGCGACGGGATGCACGTTTTGGGTCTTTAGCTATTTGTGGCAGACGGCGGTAATTACGCTCGGGCTCCTCTTCCTGTGGGCGCTTGCCCGAAAACAGTGGACACTGCTTAAAGCGACGCTCCTTTCTTCGGCCCTAGGAGGCGCTATAGGTTTGCCACCAATACTCTATATACTCTGGCAAACACACACGCCGTTTTTCTGGGAGAGTGTTGCGCGTTTCGGGCTCGTCAACACACATCTTCCCATGGCTGAAATATTCTACTCGGGCGGTTGGATCGGCATCTTGCTTGCGCTGCTCACCGCACTCTACTGGCGTTTTTCCACACTGCGCACGCGCGAATACGCTTTCATTCTCTTGTTTATCGCGATCTCGGGGCTCGGGCTCTGGATCATGCAGGGGAGCAATCTCGTGACCGGCAAACTGCTCGAGACCGGCGAACATCTCCGGCGCTTTATTGTTCCGTGGCTCGCACTCATGACCTTTGTGTCCGCATATTTGCTTTGGCATCATCGCCAAGCGATGAGCCGTATTGGCAGGGCCTTAGCACTGTGTGTGGGGGTTGTCATCATTGGCGCTAATCTTTATTTTGCCTCTACTTACATCGTACGGTATGCATTTTTTAATATAAATCCCGACTTGTGGCAGACCCAGCAACTGTATGCGGCGCCCGCCGCCTGGCTGCAGGAGCATGAAAAAGAACCGGTTGTCGTGTGGGGCGATCCGCATGGTTATTTAGTCAATCACATTGCACTCCTCACGCGGCACTTCGTACTCTACGTAGAGGCAGGGAAATACATGATGGTCTCTAACGAAGAACTGCGCGAACGATATCTCGTCTCGCGGTACTTCAACAATCCGACGGTCGCCGACTTGGAACGTGATCTCAATTACTTTATCGGCCGCGGTGATACATACCATCATGCAAAGACAGTCGAACGGGGGATCAAGATCTGCCGCCTGCTCAACTTCTGGAGTGCCACACGAAAAGAGGCATGCGGAACCCCACCCAGTTCAGTCGACCTATTGGGCAAAGACCTTTTCGAATCTATGGAGTGGAAGTTTCAAAACGATATACGCCCCAATATCGGCTCGTATCTCAAGAAATATAACGTCTCCTACATTCTTAAAGAAACGGCTCTCGATACGGCTTACACGCCCGAGGCGCTCGGCGCCCGACTCGTGTGGAGCAATGGACGATTTGAGCTCTATCGCCTATGATTGAGGCAATGAACTCGCTGTATCAACGACTGCGGCTCAAGATTGGCGTGATGATCGCGCGACTCATCCGTCGCCGTCATGGCGTCGTTATCTATTATAACGATTCGCGCCGCCGTTCGATGCTTGACTTTGTCTGGAGCCTGCCACACGAGCGTTCGGCCTGCCTCTCCGACCACGAGGCGCTTCAGTTGATGATTTTTGTCGAGCGTACGCGCAAAGTACCGGGAGACATCGCTGAGATCGGCTGCTACTGGGGCGGCTCAGCAACGCTCATCGCCAGGGAAGCGGCGCCGGACAAAGAGATCCATCTCTTTGACACATTTGAGGGTCTGCCACCGCTTGAGAATATCGACCGCTCGGCGTTTGACGATGGAATGTTTGTCTCCGATTACGAAACGGTCAAGCAATTTTTCGCGGAGGACCAGCGGGTGCATGTGTACAAAGGATTGTTCCCCGAAGAATGTGCGCACTACGTAAAGGACAAATGCTTCTCATTTGTTAACATTGACGTCGATCTTTATGACGGGATGAAAAAATCCCTCGAGTTCGTCTATCCGCGGATGAACAAGGGCGGCGTGGTGCTGATCCATGACTACGGTACCGCCGAGGGTGTGCGCAAAGCGGTGGATGAATTTCTCAAAGACAAGCCTGAAGCCGCGTTCGACAATAATTGGCGCCAGTGCTTTTTTGTTAAAGTATAAATCGCATGGATGCCCTATGCCATGAGATTTATTAAACAGTACAAATTTGAGTTCGGTGTCGTGCTGCTCGCGCTCGTGGTGAGACTCGCGCTCTTTTCTTTAAGTTTTGATGCTGCGGGGGGCAACTTGGATCAAACGGTATCGGGAGCAGACGGGTACTACACGATCAGTCAAAATTTACTTGCGGGGAATGGGTACTCCAGTAGTGGAGAAGCGCCGTATACGCTCAACTCCATACGGCCGCCGGTGCAGCCGTATTTCTTGGCAGGAATGCACACGCTGTTTGGCGGATACGGTGGCCCTTTGGCACTACAGATATTGATAGGGAGCTTGATCCCGCTCCTGGGCATGAGGTTGGCGCGCTATATTACGCGCTCGCGGGGTATTGCGCTTACGGTTGGTGTGGTGCTTGCGCTGGAGCCACTCTCGGCATTGTTTTCCTTTATATTTTACGCGGAAACTACCGGCACCTTTTTGTTTTTACTTTCTTTGCTTTGTTTTTTTGAATACTTTGAGGGCCAGCGGCTCAAGTATCTGCTGTACGCGGCGGTCATGCTGGGGCTCGCCACTTTAACCAAACCCACTTTTGAGTTTGTGCCACTCCTGTGTGCCGCAGCATTGCTGTGGCACTATCGCGCAAAGTGGCGGGCGGAGTTGCCGCGTGTCGCCTTTTACTTGGCAGTATTTGTGTTGACGCTTTCGCCGTGGCTCATACGCAACTATCAGGAGTTTGGGGTGGTCGCGCTCTCGCCACAGCTGGGTGAGCAGTTATATGTGGTGTTGGTGCCCTCGGTGCTCTCCATGCACAACGGTACCAGCTTCGCGACCGAATTTAAAAACATCCTCGCGCAAGGTGGCGTTGACCCAAACCAAGCGACCGTCGCGCAGAGCACCGAGTTTTTACATCGCGCCATACCGATACTGCTGGCGCATCCAAAAGCGCTCGCGCTCACGCTCGGTAATACCGCACTCAACTTTTACATCCACGACGGCGTGTTTGAGGTCTTAAAGCATGTGGGGTTAAAACCCACGGTGCTACTCGGTAAGCCCGCGCTCTTTTTGCTCTTCTCTGACCCGGGCAAACTCATCGCCTATACGCGCGATGTCATGTTCCAGCCGACTATTTTTATTCTTTTTGCACGGGTTTTCTGGATTGCTATCACGGTTCTGTTTTTCCTCGGTGCGGTGCGGTATCTACGCACAGAGAAGGATGTTCGCGGAATTCTGGCAATCGGCGTCGTGCTTTATTTTATGCTCACGACATTAGTTATTGGACTTGCGGTTACTGGCCGCTATCGCATACCAGTGGAGGCTATTATCATAACGTTCGCCGCCTATGCCGCCGCGCCCGGTATCTCAAAAATTCGCTCCCAGTATGATGTATAAAAAACTCTCCGTCATTATCCCGGCATATAACGAAGAGGGCACTATTGCAGAGTTATTGCAAAAGGTGCTAGCGGCTAACGTTCCGCTCCAGATGGAGATTATTGTAGTTGATAACAACTCAAGCGACAGTACTGCCGCCCGCGCAACCTCGGTAATGGGTGCGCGAGTTATACATGAAGGTAGACAAGGTAAGGGCGCGGCCTTGCGCCGCGGCATTGCCGAGGCAACTGGGGATATTGTGCTGTTTCAGGATGCGGATCTTGAGTACGACCCGCGGGACTACGCGGCGATGGTTGCGCCGATTCTTGCCGGTGATAGCGAGGCTGTGCTCGGGGTGCGCACGATGCCCCGGCATCAGCATTGGTACATACGATACTTCGGCTTTTTTGGCAACAGTGCTATCACGCTGCTCACCAACTGGCTGTACTGGAACAACGCCGGCGAATACGAAGGGTGTTACAAAGCGTTCAGCAAACGGCTTATAGATACAGTAGAAGTTAAAACAGACAACTTTGACTTCGACAATGAACTGGTGTGCAAACTGCTTAAGCGCGGTGTTTGTACCGTTGATGCGCCCATACGCTATTATCCGCGCAATTATGCCGAGGGTAAAAAAATAACCTGGCGCCACGGCTTTCTCATCCTTTGGACCATACTCAAATACCGTTTTATTGATTAACCGAATCCTATGAAAATCATCGGCATAACCCACTGGCGCATCCCGTCGGAAAAGACTATGGCACCCTACATGATGAGGGTCATGGAGGCGTTTGCCCGAGAGGGCGCGGAAGTGGAGTTTTGGGCTCCGCGCCGCCGCAACACGCGCGAACTGCACAAGACCGATCCATTTACCTACCACGCTATCGAACCGAACTTCCGTATGCGGTACTTGCCGGTCATTGATATCATGCCGCAAACTGCGGGACGCTTCGGCTTTTATCTTATGCTCGGGAGTTTTGTCGTATCTGTATTTTTTAGAATGCTTTTTACGCGTGGCAAAAAAAATACTGTTTTTTATTTCTTCGACCTGCGCGACGCGGTCACCGCTCATCTGCTTAGCAACAAGACTTTTTGCGAGATACACATGTACTATCGCAGTTCGCTCGACGCGATAAACCGCCGCGGATTTAAACGCATGGCGGGCATTATTGCCGCCACGAAGCCTTTGCGAACCGCCATACTGCAAAACTACAACGTGCCGGAGTGGAAAATCCTCCATGCGCCGTGCGGCGTCAATTACGAGCGCTTCGGCATCGACACGCCGATGCAGGAGGCGCGCGCCATACTCGGACTTCCGGCGGACGGCAAGATTATCCTTTACGTTGGGCACCTTTTTCCGGTTAAGGGTGTTGATGTACTGTTTGACGCCCACGGCTTATTGCGCAGTGACGAAACGATATATTTTGTCGGCGGCACCGACGAGGATATAGAAAACTTCAGAAAAAAGTGGCGGGAGGCTGGGTCGCCAAAAAATATAGTCATCGCCGGACGCAAACCCCATCAGGAAATCCCGATGTGGCTTCGCGCGGCCGATGTTCTCTGCATCCCCAACACCGCCAAAGAGGCCGCGGGGGCGACCGAGTCGTCGCCCTCCAAACTCATGGAGTATATGGCTTCTGGAGTTCCTATTGTCGCCTCGGATGTCCCCGGCATCCGCGATGTACTCGAGCCCGATGCTGGCTTTTACTGCGAGCCGGATAACACCAAGGCGCTCGCGGCGGCGATAGGCGAGGCGTTAAGTAATCCACAAGAAGCTTCTCTACGCACGGCGCGCGCACGGGAAGCGTCCAAGACCTTAAGTTGGGAAGCGCGCGCGCAAAAAATAAGGTACTTTATGGATACTCTCCTATGAACCACCATCTCTGGGCACCCAAGATATTTAGCCTTAAAGGCTTTGCCAAAATCGACATACTCGATGGCGCAAAAGCTCTTGATGTAGGCTGTGGCGGGCGCAAACTGCCCGGCTCAGTTGGGATGGACATCCTCAAACTCCCCTGTGTCGATGTTGTGCACAGCTTTAACCAAGTGCCGTGGCCGTTTGCCGACCATAGCTTTGACCTCGTGTTTCTTAATCACGCGCTCGAACACGTGGGCGATGTCGTCGCGGTCATGAACGAAATCCACCGCGTACTCAAACCGGGTGGACGTGCGGTCATACAGGTGCCTTATTTCCGCTGCGCGGACGCTTACAACGACCCGACGCATACGCACTTTTTTACCGCGGGCACACTCGATTACTTCGTGCAGGGGAGCGGACTCTCAAAATATGGGTACAGTAAAAATCTTTTCATAAAAAAAGGCTTTTGGTACGGCTGGCCGCATCCCTCGCGCAACCCTCTGCGACAGGCACTGAAGTCGTTCATGCATAAACACCCGGCTTTCTACGATCAATATCTTTCTCTGCTTATTCCGACCGAGTGCCTCACCTGGGAGCTGGAGGTGCAAAGTAACCCTCTTCCCCAGAAATAAGAACTCAGGTATTATGGGCCCCATGCAAAAACGACCGGCCAAAAGCAATAGCACCTTACGGCGCCTCATTAAAGAGGCGATTTTAAAGAACAAGAGCGCACTCTCGCCTAAGAAGGGCCGGGTTAGCATTGGCTGGCCCGTGTTCGACGCAGAAGAGATCCAGGGTGCACTCGATGCCCTGCTTGAGGTTCAGATCTCCCAAGGTCCGCGTGTGCGTGAGTTCGAAGATTTGTGCGCCAAGTATGTGGGCACCAAGTACGCAATTGCCGTCAACTCCGGCTCGTCTGCTAACTTACTTGCACTCTCTGCCTTGATAGCGAGTGGTGAGGTGTCGCTTGGCTCGGAGGTTATTCTGCCAGCTACGACCTTCGCCACCGTCGCATCCCCGATACTCCAGGTGGGCCTCATCCCGGTATATGTCGATGTTGATCCACTCTCGTGGAATATCGACCCGAAGGAAGTAAAAAAAGCTATTGGTCCAAAGACGCGGGTAATCATGCCGGTGCACACCTTTGGCAATCCTGCTGATATGAAAGTGATCATGCCGCTGGCCAACAAGCACAAACTTATTGTGCTTGAGGACTGCTGCGAGGCGCATGGTGCCGCTATCAACGGCAAAAAAGTCGGTTCATTCGGCGATCTGTCTACACTATCATTTTTTGTCGCGCACAATATCACCACTGGCGAAGGAGGCATGTTGTTTACCAATAGTAAAAAATACCGCAATATATTGCATTCTTTGCGCGAGTTCGGTCGTTTGCCGCTGGAAGAGAGTACAAACAAACGCTTCACCCATCCCAGTATGCCTGGTTTCGATGCGCGCTACATTTTTACCCGACTTGGCTATAACGTACGCATGACCGATGTTATGGCGTCGCTCGGTATCGCCCAGATAAAAAAACTCGATAAGTTTAACCGCAAGCGAATCGCCACCGTTGAGAGATACAACAAAGCGCTTAAGAAGTACGCCGATTATCTACAGTTGCCGAGTGTTGAGCGCGGTAACTTCCATAGTTTTTATGGGTACCCTTTTTTCGTTAAAAAGACGGCACCCTTCACACGCATGGATTTGGTCAGCTTTTTAGAGCAACGCGGCATTGAGACGCGGCCTTTTTTCGGCGGATGTTTGCCCGACCAACCGGCGTTTCGCGACGAACCGAAACGCATAGTCGGTAAGCTGCCCGTCGCACGGCTTTTACGCGATCAAAGCGTGTTTATTGGATGCCATCCGGCATTGAGTGACGATCATGTGCGGCATGTACTTACATCCTTTGACGAATTTTTCACTCGTCTCCCGAAATCAAGGCGCAAAAATTAAGACCCTTTCTTATAACGCGTTTCTATATACATGCGCAAAGACTCTCGCCAGGAAGGGAGGGGAGGGAGCTTAGTATTGATAAGCATCACACTGGGGCGCAGCGAGCTCGAAGAGTACTCTTTACTCACGACGCGTTCTTCGGGGACTCCTAATGTGCGCGCCACTTCACGCGCTATCGCATATCGCGTAGCGTCTTCACCCGTGTTTATAAGATGATAGGTCCCGTTCTGTCGCTCCCCTTCGATAAAATGTAAGACTATAGCGTCTGCAAGCTCTCCGGCATGGGTCGGGTTGCCGATCTGTGTAGATGCTTCGACTACCTTGCCTTCGGCAAGCATAGTCGCTGCATAGTCAATATAGGTAGAGCGTACCGGAGAATAGAGCCAAGAGGTACGCACAATATACTGCCTGGCTTTAGAAAGAGCCGCTCGTACGAGGTCTTCTCCTTGTGATTTGGTGAGACCATATACATTAGACGGTAACCGCTTTGCATCTTCTTTGTAGGGGAGGTTTGAATGAGCGAAGACATAATTAGTGCTTATGTGTAAAAGTGGCAGATTGTGCTTGGCAGCTGCGCGCGCGAGTATCCCGGCGCCTTTGGCATTTATATACTCTGCAAGCTCTGGGTCGCACTCGAGTGCATCGACGTTAATACATGCCGCAGCATTGATTATGTATTGAGCAGCTGTTTCGTTTATTGCTCGCTCCACCGTAGCCTCATCTGTAATATCAACGTCGGCATGCGATGGTGCTAGCACTGTATGAGCTTGTAGCGCCCTTTGCAGCTCTTTTCCTAAAAGCCCGGAGCCGCCAAAAAGAAGAATCTTCATAGCGAGCCTACTATAGCATTATTTGACGAAATAGGAATAGTATTATATCTTCTTCTCATGCAATTGTCTCGTATGAAGAGCGCCATACCTTTTCACGTTCTTTCGACCGTTAGAAAGCAATATCGAAGTAAAAAAATCGTCTTCGCGTCAGGTTGCTTTGACATAACCCATACGGGGCATGTGCTGTTTTTTGAAGATTGCAAAAAGCAGGGCGATATATTGGTGGTGGCGGTGAGCCCCGACAAAATGGTAAGTCAATATAAAAAAGGGAGACCAGTCCTTAACGAACAATTACGGCTGCATATGGTCGCATCGCTCAAACCGGTTGATTATTGCTTTATTCACCCTAATATTACGTTTGCATCAACAGACGAGATGATAGTGAAGCTCTGCGATGACATCTTCCCAAAACTTAAGCCTGACGTCTATGTCATCAACACTGACGCGGCAAGCATCCCTGCGAGGCGCAAGCTTGTAGAGTGCTATCCCGGTATGACTCTGAGAGTGCTCAAACGCACGGCGCCAAAAAAGTTCGAAAAAGTCTCAACCTCGGGCATTATCAAGAAAATCCAAAAACTCCCTAAGGCTACTTCTTAGGTTTTGGGTTTTGCAGATACCACTCGATTGTTTTTTTCAGGCCTTTCGTAAGCGGAGTTTTTGCGCTCCAGCCGGTATCGTTTTTTATCTTCGACACGTCGGCAAGGCGGCGTTTGACGCTGCCTTTGGGCGAATTTTTTGTGATTATTTTTTTCGGTTTCCATCCCATAAGCGCGAATATCTGCCCGACAAGGGCTTTGATTTTTGTCTCCTCTTTGGTGCCGATGTGGTAGGTGCCGCCGTCCGTTTTTTTTGACTCCATTACTTTTTGTATGGCCAGGACGGCGTCGTCTATATAGCAAAAAGAGCGCGTATCATCCGAGCCAAAAATTGTAAATGGTTCTGTCTTTGCCGCAACCCGTCCGATTATCTCGGGGATTACATGGTCATAACCGGCGCGCGGCCCGTAAAAGTTGTGCGGCCGTACAATCGACATCCTAAAGCGGTACGCTTTGCTGTAGTGGATAAAAAACAGCTCGCCGATGAGCTTTTGCCCCCCGTAGGACCAGCGCGGGTTGTAAGGGTCGGAGATAACAAGAGGCATGGTTTCGGGTGTAGGAAGGGGCAGCTTGCCGAATGCTTCAAGAGCGCTCGCGTACGCCTCGTTGCTGGAGGTATAGAGGATTTTTGCGTTTTTCTTTCTGTTTTTGGCGCGGAACCATTCCAGCGCGTTCATGGTAGTTGAGACGCCGATGCGCAGCACTTCGTGCGGGATGCTGTAGAAAAGCTTCGTGCCGTTGATGCCTACAAAATGATACACCTGGTCAAAGCCTGCGCCGAGCTTATCCCAATTTTTAAGCTTCGTCAGGTCTGTTTTAATAAACCGCACATTAGGCTTCTGTAACAGTGCCTCAAAATCCGCGTTGCGCTTACCGCGAAAAAAGTTATCCGCGAGCGTAATTGTGTGCCTTTGTACTGCGAGCCGTTTGGCAAGATGGTAGCCGATAAACCCCGCTCCGCCGGTAATGAGAATCTTCTTTTTCATTTCCGTACTATAGCACCGTCATTTTGTATTGCTTGTTTATCTCGACGATGCCTTCAAACAGCGAGAGGTTCCCTGTGTCGCCCAGCATCCGGCGGGCGTAGTGCGCGAATGCGCTCGTGTCTTTAGGCAGGCATGATCCGCCGAAACCGCGGAAGTTTTCGTTGCAGTCGAGATATACCGGCGGTACCACGCGGTGTTTGGTGATAGCGTCTTTTATCTTTTTATAATCGGCGCCTGCCGCTTTGGTCACATCGTAAAACTGGTTTGCGTATACGATACGGAGTGCATTAAAGACATTGAGGAAGTACTTGCAGAACTCCGCCTCAAGCGGTGTTACTTGTGCATACTGGCGCGGCAGAGGTTCGTGTGCTTTTTTGACCAGCTGGAAATCTTGGTCAGTGTAAGCGCCGATGACGCATACATCGTGTTGCTCGACAAAATCGGTAAAAGTCGCCTTTTCCCGCAGGAACTCCGGGCAAAATGCAAAGCGCAAATTTGGATGCCGTACGCGGAGCTTGTCGGTTGTCCCTGGTTCAACCGTCGACTTGATGGTCACCAGGCCTTTGTATTGCGCATCTGCAAGCTCTCCGACCACTTTCTCAACAATGGAGGTGTTGCAGGTGCCGTCTGGGTTTTTAGGCGTGGGGACCGAAATAAACACCAGCTCGGATGAGGTAACATCGCTGAGCGATGTTTCAGGAAGCTTAGTGTCAAACACCCGTATGTCGTGGCCGATGCGCGAGAGCCCATGGCGCACGGTATTTCCCACCATCCCCACTCCAATAATTCCTATTTTCATGACCTCGCGATAGTACCGCATACGTTGCCGAAATTGCAAGTCCTCCTGCCGTACGTTATGATGGAGCACACATATGGTTAAGCTCCGGCTCAAAAAAGGTTCGAAGGTGTATGTGGTGGCACCCGCGGGCGTGGTCACCGGCGGTCCGGAAGACCTCTACCAGATTGCCGAAAATCTGCGCGGATTATTCCCTCATATACAGGTCTACATGTACTATATCGACCGGCCGGGCATGGATAATCCGGTTGCCGAGCCGTACGCGCACTTTGGTATAGAGCGGGCTATGGATATAGAAGATAGTGAGAATAATGTACTGATTCTTCCTGAGAAATATACCACCAAACTCGGAGAGCTCACGCACATACAAAAAGTGGTCTGGTGGTTGAGTCTCGACAACTATTATTTTTCGCCGAGCATTTCAAATAGAAAGCGATGGTTTAACAGCATGATGCTCCGCCGCTTTGGGAGTCAGCACTTTATGTTTATGGACAAAGCGCAGCTGAAGACTATCTTGTGGCACATGACGCAATCGTATCGTGCCCACCTGCATCTTATGCGCAAAGGGATACCGCACGTATACCATATGGCCGACCATGTGGTCCCTGAGTTTGCGAACTACAAGATCAACGAGTCGATTAAAGAGGATATCGTGGTTTATAACTCAAAACAAGGATTGGCCTTTACCCAAAAGTTGATAGCGACCTCGCCGGACATTACGTTTATATCGATTTCGCCCACCGATCGGCGTTTAAGCGATGAAGATCAGCGCGCACTGCTGGCGCGCGCAAAAGTATACATCGATTTGGGCCACCATCCGGGCGGGCAGAGATTGCCTAAAGAAGCGGCACTGCACGGGTGCTGTGTGATAACCAGCAAGAAAGGCTCGGCAAATTGTTTTGATGATGTGCCGATTCCTCCTGATTTTAAGTTTAATCAAAATTTCTTTATACGGCCTCTCGCTATGTATCGCATAAGGCAAAAGATAAAAGAGTGCTTCAATGACTATCATAGTCAGGTGCGGCGGTTTAGAGCGTTTCGTGAGCGTGCACGGACCGACTATCAGCAGCATCTAGACGACATACGTTACCTATTCGTGTATGAAGAGTAGCAAAGTGCTGACCTTCCGCCCCGGCTCCATTGGCGACTGCCTTATGGCGAAGTATTTTTTGGAGCAGACGCGTGCAGCTGACCCGGCCTTGCGTGCTACCTTGGCGGTGCCGACCAGAGTGACAATGGTGCGCGACCTGCTTTCCGCATACCCGTGGATAGAGGTGGTACAGACAAAGTCGCTCCGCCTTCCACGCAGAGACCTGGTGTTTACTCCTTACACCGGCGGGGGCTTT
>Ga0209542_10014295_pt1 | contig 13536 bp, 14 predicted proteins | sample RifCSPhighO2_01_FD_184028 | JGI IMG/M metagenome (GOLD analysis project Ga0209542, IMG submission 184028) | Soil microbial communities from Rifle, Colorado - Rifle CSP2_plank highO2_0.1 (SPAdes) (version 2) | ecosystem: Environmental > Terrestrial > Deep subsurface > Rock core/Sediment ... | reverse complement strand
CCCGCTACGCGGGCCCGGAGTCAGTAAATCGGGATGTGTTCTCCGATGTATCGTAATCTCATGCGACCAGATCGAGTGAGCGGAACTTCATCCGGAACTATTTCTCCATCATCGTAACCTATCGCGAAGAAAGTGCAGGACTCACGTCCAATTTTAACCGCGAATTCTTCGTCATGGATCCTCTGGTCCAGATACTGTGGTGGGCCTTGGAAAGGGATGAAACCGATGAAGTAACCGCGGCGAGTCCATTCTTCAGGAACCCGAAATAACACAACTACTTTCCAACCTCGCCAGACCAGGTACCAGTGGTTCCACCACCTTGTCTTGGGTACACGCGGGTCTCCTTCCTCTCGGATTCCTCTTGGTTTGAGAATTCCTTCGTACGGCTTCCAAGCCATGACTCCTCCAATTATCATATAGTACCATAAAAGTTTAGATTTGCAAGAAAAAATCGCTCGGCGCCGACGGGCCCGAGCGATCAGTAGATCGGGACTGTTTTCATGTTTTGGATGGTGGCGAGAAGCCAGTCCCAACGATAAAAGATGAGGGGTATCTCCAAACCCCCTCGATCAAGAGCAAAGAAGATTCGGTCTTCGTGTTTGACTTCTACCGCGAATCGACGTTGGTATCTCCAATCTTCGGTGATTTTCATTCTTCGCTGGCCGGATAAGAGACCGTCCAATGAAGCTAACATGTATCCCACGCGGTATCCCTCTCGGACATTCTTTTCCGGGACCTCAAGGACTCTTGCTTCATGCCACCACTCTTTACGAAGTCGATTTTCGTTCCACCAACGTGTAGGGGGAAGAAATCGGTCTCCCAAGATCAGCTTACCTTTGGGCACCGGACCTTTGTACTTGATCACATGGACCTCCAAGTCAATTCATATTGTACCACTAAACTGAAATTTTGCAATATTAGACCACGCTCGATTTTTATTGTATATACAGAGAAGTTCAAGGAGCGCTCATGGAATTACGAAAAGAGAAAGTATTACTTGAGGCTGTGCTGACGTATCTTGTGCGGGATGCCAAGGTATCGTTGTCATTAAAGCCAAAGCGGGAGGAAGGAGAAAGAAAGATCGGCGAGGGCAGCAGGAATGGTCTTGGCGGTGGACGAGAGCTGGGAGAATCACTCATTGACGCCGCGATTCGGGAAGTCTTTGAGGAATCCGGCGTAAGGCTTTGTACCCACCATCTCACCAAGAAAGCCATCGCGAACTTCCATAACACTAAATCAGACGGTTCGGTGTTCACATGTCGAGTCCATGTGTATCTGGCAACCGGATGGTTCGGCGAGCCACAATCAGTACCCGGTCACATGATTGACCCTCAATGGTACTCCTTCAAAGAACTACCAGTGGACGAAATGATGCCCGCTGACCGGTTCTGGGTTCCGCCCCTTCTGCTTCACCCTGGCTTACTAGTGGTGGATGCTCACTATGAGCAAGGACAACAGCGGCTGAAGAGAGGAACGATAATCGACATTAAACAGGTCGATACGCTGCCCATTTGAGCCGGTACTAAAGTACCGGCTTTTCGTTATCTTCATCTATTCCCTAGACCATAAACTCATGAAAAAGTTAATCGTCGTAGTTGCTATCGGCATTGTCCTTACGGTCGCCGGCTTTTTATATTGGCGCAATGATTCTCCAGTTTTCCTGATTGTGTCGCCAGGCATCCAATCAACAGAGACTCCCACAACTCTTCCAGCGAAAACGATATCGCCGCCGCAATCAACAACAGGATTGATTTTGCACAAGGTGCCCTTTACTGTCCAAGCGCCGGGCGGCATCTGGGCCTATCCAATGTTTGAAAACGCCTGCGAAGAAGCATCCATCCTCATGGCGATGCATTGGGTCCGCGGCACGACCTTTACCAATCCTCGTCAGGAGATCTATGATCTTTCGGTCTGGGAGGAAAAAACATACGGCGACTGGTACGACCGCTCGGCTAAAGATACGGCCCAGATGATCAAAGACTATTTTGATTACGACAATGTGGAATACAAAGAGGATATTCATATCGAAGATATTAAAGAAGCACTGGCCGCCGGCGGAGTAGTTGTCGTCCCTATCGATGGCCAGAAAGTCGGCAATCCGTTCTATGTCCAGCCGGGCCCGATAGCTCACATGATGATAGTCATAGGTTACGATTCGAAAACCAAGGAATTTATCACTAATGATCCAGGTACGCGCCGGGGTGCCGGATACCGTTATAGCGAGCAAAAATTCATTGATGCAGTACGCGACTATCCCACCGGTAAGTATCAGCCGATTACTGAAATCAAACGCAATATGATAATTGTTTTTAAGGATTAAATAAGGCCTTGCTTTTTTCCAAGAAATAGGCTAGTATATACCCATCATGTTTGCTGTCATCAAAACCGGGGGAAAACAATATAAGGTCTCCGAGGGAGATGTGTTAATGGTTGAAAAACTCAACGTAGAGGGAGATTCTATTACCTTTGATCAAGTCCTCATGACTGCCGACGGCGAGACGATCAATCTTGGTAAGCCTATCCTTAGTGGCGTCATGGTGACCGCAAAGGTTCTCGAAGAAGGCAAGGCTAAAAAGAAGATGGTGTTTCGATATAAGGCTAAAACCCGTCAGCGCAAGAAAAAAGGCCATCGCCAGCCGTATACTAAAGTCCAGATAACTAAAATATCCGCCTAGGCGGATATTTTAGTTATCTGCGGCTCTCCAACGCATTTCTCAACGTAATCTCGTCCGCGTATTCCAAATTTGAGCCGGAAGCAAGACCGCGGCCAAGGCGGGTGATAGTGATACTGTCCCGCGAAGTGAAATAATCCCGCAGATACAAAGCGGTAGTTTCTCCGGTCGTGCTTGGGTTGGTGGCGAGTATTAATTCTACTGGACTGTTTGCGATTAGAGTAGCCACGCGCTGTTCAAGCTCTTTAATCCGCAAATTTTGCGGCAGGACGCCATCGAGCGGGTTGATCGATCCGCCTAGCACATGATAGAGGCCTTTGTATAAACCAGTTTTCTCCACGGAATCTAAGTCAGTCACTTTTTCCACGACCAAAAGTTTTGTCCGATCTCTTCCCGGATTGGAGCACACGCCACAAAGTCCGTTATCCGAAAGATTAAAGCATTCCCCGCAAAGGGAGATTTCTTTTTTAAGGTTAGCGACGGCGAAACCAAGTTCCTGAAGCTCGGCTTCGGGTTTTTCAAGCAAAGCTAAAACAAAACGAGCGGCCTGGCGCGGCCCTACGCCGGGCAGTTTCTGAAATAATTTAGCAATTTGTTTGAATTTTCGATCCATTTTAAAATCCCATGTCGCCTACATTTTGGCCGTATTCGAGCATCTCATCGGTGTAACCGGAAGCGCTATTCAAGTGGAAGCGCAAGCTGGCCGGATCGATGCGGAATTTAATTTCCCCGGTGGGGCCGTTGCGATGCTTGGCGATGATAAGCTCTGCAGTGTTGATTTTTGCCGGGTCGACATCCTCGCGGCTTTTGTTCTTGTCCTCGCGATGGATGAACATTACGCAGTCCGAGTCCTGTTCAATCGCACCGGATTCTCGCAAATCAGAAAGTTTTGGTTTATGGCCATCGCGCTGCTCAATCGCCCGAGAAAGCTGGGACAATGCGATGATCGGGACGTTGAGTTCCTTGGCTAATCCTTTGAGGCCGCGCGAAATTTCCGTGACTTGCTGGACGGGACTGTCGTAATTCCTCCGAGCACTCATCAATTGGAGATAGTCGACCAAAAGCAGGCCCAAACCAGCCTCCTGCTTGAGCCGTCGAGCCATAGCTCTCATCTGAAGAATATTCGGGGAAGAGGAATCGTCAATGTATAGGGGCAGTTTCTTGAGCTCATCGCAAGCCATCGTTACGCGGAGCAGTTCATTGCCGTCGTGGGCCAATTTGCCCGTTCTTAACTCCCACAGGCTTACGCCTGAAGCGACCGCGATGAAGCGGTCCACCACCTGGTCGATGGACATTTCCATGCTAAAAAAGCCCACGGGAATGCCCTGCTTAGCCACATTATAAGCTAAGTTGATGGCGAACGCGGTTTTCCCAACTGAAGGGCGCGCCGCCAGAACAATAAGATCTGATCTTTGCAAGCCGCCGAGGAGATTGTCGAGATCCAGATACCCCGTTTTGTGGCCGCGCAATTCGCCGTCATGCTGGGTGGTAATCCGCTCGATCGCTTCGTCAAGCGTAGAGCCGACCGGCAAGAAATTCTTAGTCAGTGATTTTTGAGATACGGAAAAAAGCTTCCGCTCCGCCTCATCCAGTAGATTTTCGATGTCCTCCTCCTCGCGGTAGCCCAAGCCGATGATGTGATGAGCCGCATCTATGAGATCACGAAGCGTTTTCTTGCGCTGAACGATCTTGGCGTAAGAAGCAATATGGGCTGAGGTAGGTACTTCATTTGCCAGTGACGAGAGATAGGCCATACCGCCGATCTGCTCCAAGACGCCCATCTCGCCGAGCTTGTTTGAAAGAGAAAGCAGGTCGATCGGCTCGCGGCGATCGAAAAGACTCATCGCCGCCTGATAGACGAGCTGATGATTCCGGTCGTAGAAGTCCTCCTGGCGGGTAATATCCGCGACTTTATTGATCGCTTCCTTATCAATCAGCATTGCGCCAAGCAATGACTTCTCGGCATCGAGGTTCTGCGGCGGCAGTTTGGAGGGAGAGATAGTAGACATGACCTCGGTATTATCGCAACATTCAAAAACAACGCAAGCGGATATCTTGCTCTGCTGGGGACAAATTTGTTGATTACTTAAGACTGACGAGGGGACCGGCGGGGGTGTCACTGATGGTATAGCTTTGAGATTCGATCTGGGCGCGGAGGCGGTCTGCTTCGGCCCAGTTTTTGTTTTTACGGGCTTCCTCGCGCTGTTCGGCTAAGGCAAGAATCTCATCAGGGATTTCCTGATCTTCCGGTTCGGGAATAATGCCGAGAACATCATGGACAGTATTCAGGAATGTTTTGATCGAACCGGCTTGAGATTCAGAAAGTTCGTTGGAAACCAAGATTGGATTAACATTCCGAATTAATTCAAATACCGCACCAAGCGCGCCAGGCGTGTTAAAATCGTCGTTAAGTGCCGCATAGAATCCTTCGGCGCCTTCCTTTAGATATTCTTCCGGTTTTTCATTTCCCGTGCCTTTGGCTTGTCCGAGTCGAGCCGAAAATCCGGCAATTCTCTTTGAGGCCGCGTCCGATTGGTCAAGGAGCGTATCGTTATAGTCTAGCGGCGAACGGTAATGGCCGGAAAGAATATATAATCGGGCTGCTTGGGGAGAGATTTGTTTTAAAACATCTTTGATGGTCACGAAATTGCCAAGCGATTTTGACATTTTTTTGCCGTTTACGGTCAAGGAACCGACATGCATCCAGTATTTTGCGAGCGGGGATTTTCCGGAAACTGATTCCTGCTGGGCGATCTCGGCTTCGTGGTGGGGGAATTTAATGTCTACGCCGCCGCCGTGAATGTCATATTGAGGACCGAAGATCTTTTCAGTAATGGCCGTATCCTCGATATGCCAGCCCGGCCGACCTCGTCCCAAAGGTGAATCCCAGCCAATCTCTTCATGTCCGGCATCTGCCGGAAATAGTTTCCATAGAGCAAAATCTCCCGGGTTACGTTTATTGACGCTTTCGTCGATGCGGCTTATCGAATCTTCCGCTTGTTGAGAGGTACGACCCGAGAGTTTGCCGTATTCTGGAAAAGTCGCGAGGTCAAAATAATATCCGTCGCCTTCAATGAAATAGCTGTGGCCGGTGTCCACGAGCCGCTTCACTTGATCCACGATTTCGTCGATGTATTCAGTGGCGGGAGCGTATTGGCTTACTGCGTCCACGCCCAGCGCCTTCATATCCTCAAAGTAAATCTTTGTATACTTTTCGGCTATTGATTTGTAATCGGTATCTTCTTCAGTGGCCCGAGCGATTATTTTATCATCAATGTCGGTGATATTTTGCAGATATTGGACCTCAAAATTTTTGTGGCGAAGGTATTTCGCGAATGCGTCAAACAACACATAGGTCTTGGCATGACCAAGGTGAGGTACGTCATAGACGGTTGGGCCGCAGACGAACATGCGGACCTTGTTCTGCTCCATTGGCTGGAATTCCTCCTTTTGGCCCGATAGGGTGTTATAAACAATCATCGGCTGATAGCGAATTCTACGAGTGCATAAACAATCCAAAAAGCCAGAAGCATGAACCCTTCCTTTTTTGTTATTGTCCTGCCCGAACGCATGAATTTTATCAAAACCAAGGAAGCCATTACCATGAATACCCCGGTAACATACACTATCTTCACGGGGAATTGGAATGGGTTTATGAGAGACAACACTCCCACTACGATGGTGGCGTCTGCTAGGACCGTGCCCAAGATATCCCCGACGGCCAGTCCGTCATCCTTGTTCCGGATTGCTTTGAGCGAGTAGAACAGCTCCGGCATCGTTGTTCCCAAGCCGACGACCAGCATGCCGATGATGATAGGGGTTATCTGGAGCGCATTGGCCAGAGCAGTTGCCGATATCACAGTGAAATGCGCGCCGACAAGAAGGATGACCATTGCGAACAGAAGCAGAAAGATATTTTTGTATAAGCCTTTTCCGTTGCGAAAAACATGCGATGACGCTTCTCCGCTCCTAAAGACAAAGTAGTAGAAGATGGCGCCGGAAAGAATAAGCGCCGCTCCCTCTATCCTGGAGTAATAGCCGTCCAACCCGAAAATTACAGGCAATAACAGCAAGAATGGATATGTGCGGATATTCTTCAGCACCTTGCTTTCTATTTTGAGACCGCGATCGGCGGAAATGATGAGTAATGCGAATATAAGGGACAGGTCGGCGATGTTCGAACCGAACAATGTACCCAAGCCGAATTCCGGGATACCCTTGATCGCTGAGTTTATAGAGATGAGCGCTTCAGGTAATATCGAAATGAAAGCGACTATGATAAAACCGATGACGTATCTGGATATGTCAAAATGTTCCGCAAGTTTAGCAGAATGTTTGGTTGCTAATATCGCGCCTCTCACGACTAAGTACAGAGAAAACGCAAAAATAAGTATATTTTGTACCATTGCTTAAATTGTAGCATAATTGACATCGCCCCTCGAGGGGATATTATTGGTTCAGGAGGTTTGGAATGGTCGAGTACCTTATAGAGATGCGGCATGGACCTGCAATGAGAGTTGAGTGTCCGACCGTTCTGGGCCTGGCACCTCAGGATAGCGATCCGATCGCCTTGGAACAGGCGCGGAAGCGGCTAGCGATCCATAAAGGTAAATTCACCCCGGAGCGATTCCGAGCCCGGGGCGGTGTAAGGATTGTTCGCAACCTTTTGCCTGGAAGTCGGTATCCCAAGTATCGAGTGGTGGTATTTCCACCGCTTGATCTCCGTACTGCTAGCCAGAATGACATCCTGCATCTGGCTGAACGGGTGCCGTATGCCTGGTTGGATCCAGCTGTGGGTAGACCTTGGCCAGCCGCGAAGCTGACGAACGGCTGCTATTTGGTCACCAGAGACGGCCAACATGTTCTTCTGTCGCAGGGCGACTACATTGTCCGAGCAAAAGATAAGCCGCCTACCTACGGATACGTTCGGTATTTAGTTCACGAAACCCAGTCCCTTCTACTGGTCCCGAACGGTCCACCGTTCTGACCCTTGCGCCCGCCTCTGGCGGGCGCTCCTTTTTCTTCCAATTAGCAGTCTTGACACTTGAGTGCTAATCGGAATATAATACCGCTGTAATATATGTCTAATCAATTTGGAATAAGTCAGCGGCAAGATGTCCTTCTGAAGTTCATCATTCAGGAGTTTGTGCGTGCGGCAAAACCGGTTTCTTCGGCGCTGATTCATCGCAAATCTCGGCTCCATGTGAGTCCGGCTACGATTCGCAACGAGATGAATAACCTGGAGCAGATGGGCTACTTGAGCCAACTCCATACTTCCGGTGGCCGAATTCCGACTGATAAAGCGTATCGATATTTTGTGAATAGCCTGAATATTGAACGAACGGGTCCGGGAATGGAAGAAAAACGAGCTATCCGGAGCGCGATAGCAGAAGCCGGTCGAGACCCTCGCTCCATTAACAAAGCGATGGGCGATGCGTTGTCTAAACTTACGGCCAATCTGGTCATCACTGGCATTGATGAGGATTTTTTCAAATTCGGACTCTCGCAGATGATGAATATGCCTGAATTCCACGAGTTCGATCGCATGTTCCAACTTACGAATTTCTTCGACGAGTTCGACCGCATGTTTAGCCAATTGGAGCGACAAATGTTCGGCAGCCGGCCCGATATCCGAACTATTCAAGTCTCGATCGGCCGCGAGAATCCGTTTAGCCCGATCAAAGAAGAATCAGTGATTGCGGCCCAATATCTCCTGCCCAAGGGATTCGTGGGAACACTAACCCTGATCGGTCCGACACGCATGGACTACGAACGGAATATTTCCCTGATAAAATTCGCTAAAGAAGAATTAGAACGAATCACATGACCAACGACGAACCAAAAAAAGAAGAAGTGATAGATCACGAAACAAAAGAGCAGGAGTACCTCGATAATTGGAAGCGTGAGCGGGCCGATTTCCTGAATTATAAAAAAGACGAGGCCCGGCGAGTCGAGGAGTTTGTAAAATTCGCGAATGAAGATGTAATTCTGGAGATACTGGAGATTGTGGACGATCTGGAGATTGCAGTTCGTGAAGTAAAAGACATCGGCCTCGAAAGCATCATCAAAAAATTTCAGGACTTATTCAAGAAATACGAGGTGGAAAAGATACCGGTCGAGGGCAAGCAATTTGATCCCGAGTTACACGAAGCCATAGAAACGGAGAAGGAAGGGACCAAACTGGCAGAGATAAGATCGGGATACATAATGCGGGGCAAAGTCATCAGGCCCGCCCGCGTAAAAATTATTAAATAATTCACCTTAGCAAGGTATAAACCATGAGTAAAATATTAGGAATCGATCTTGGAACTACAAATTCAGCGATGGCGGTCGTGGAAATCGGTCAGCCGCGTATTTTAGAAAACAAAGAAGGCATGCGCACTACGCCTTCGGTTGTTGCGATGGGCAAGAACGGCGAGCGATATGTCGGTGTTACTGCTAAACGACAGGCCGTCACCAATCCGGCCAACACGATCTATTCCGTAAAGCGGCTCATTGGCCGCCGATTTTCCGATCCGGAAGTTCAACGAGATAAACAGCTTCTCCCGTATGAAATCCGTGAGGGTCAGCATGGTGATGTGGAGGTAAAACTAGGTAGTGAATGGAAAAAGCCGGCTGAAATCTCGGCCATGATTCTGCAGAAGTTGAAAGCCGATGCCGAAGACCGCTTAGGCGATAAAATCACCGAGGCCATCATCACGGTGCCGGCGTATTTCGACGATTCCCAGCGTAAAGCAACCAAAGATGCAGGTGAAATCGCCGGTTTGACCGTAAAGCGCGTGATCAACGAGCCAACCGCGGCCGCGCTTGCATATGGATTCAATAAAAAGAAGGACGAGAAAATCGTCGTTTATGACTTTGGCGGCGGCACCTTTGATATTTCCGTGCTGGAAGTATCGGAGGATACCATCGAAGTTCGCAGCACAGGCGGCGATACACACTTAGGCGGAGATGATATTGATCAAAAAATCATCCAGTATTTCATCGATGAATTCAGAAAAGAATCTGGTATGGATGTGTCGAAGGATCAACTGGTCGTCCAGCGCCTGAAGGACGCGGCTGAAAAGGCTAAACATGAATTGTCGAGTACCCTCCAGACTGAAGTGAATATTCCTTTCTTGACCGCTGATGCTTCTGGACCGAAGCACTTTAATATGTCCTTTACGCGAGCCAAACTTGAAGAACTAACCCGCGACCTTGTCGAGAAATCAATCCAACTCACCAAAAAGACGGTTGAGGATGCAGGAATGAAACTCTCTGACATCCACGAGGTGGTGATGGTTGGTGGCCAGACCCGTATGCCGCTAATTGTTGAGGAGGTTAAGAAGTTATTTGGCAAAGAGCCGCACAAGGACATCAATCCTGATGAGGTCGTGGCGCTTGGTGCAGCCGTGCAGGGCGCAATCATGCAGGGCGATATCCGCGATGTGTTGTTGCTCGACGTGACGCCGTTGTCGCTCGGCATTGAAACTCTCGGCGGCGTTTTCACCAAGATGATTGAGAAGAATACCACCGTGCCGGTTTCCAAGACCCAAGTATATTCAACCGCGGCTGATAATCAGCCGTCGGTGGAGATTCATGTGCTGCAAGGCGAACGGGCCATGGCCGCGGATAACAAAACACTTGGCCGATTCATTCTCGACGGTATTCCGCCCGCCCCGCGAGGCGTGCCGCAAGTAGAAGTCACTTTCGACATTGATGCGAACGGCATTCTCAATGTAAAAGCGAAAGACAAAGCTACCAACAAAGAGCAGTCGATTCACATCGAAGGTTCTTCGGGACTAACGGAGGAAGAAAAGAAACGCATGGCTGCCGATGCCGAAAAATACGCGGCTGAAGATGCCAAGAAAAAAGAACTGGCTGAAGCGCGCAACATCGGCGAGACGCTCGCGTATACCACTGAAAAGATGGTCAAAGACAATGACGCAAAGATCAAAGAGGATGACAAGAAGGAATTGAATGATAAAATAGAAAAAGTTCGCTCCGCGCTTAAGTCAGACGATCTTACTACTATCAAATCTGCCACGGAAGATCTGTCTAAGTCTGCTCAACGTGTAGGCGGAGATCTATACAAACAGCAAACTCCGCCAGCTGGCGGACCCGCCGGGGAACAGCCTGCAGGGGAAGCATCGAAAGAGGAACCAAAAACCGAAGAATCCAAAAACTAACCTCTCCTCCCCACCACTTTCGACTACCAATCGCGTTCCCCAGCGAGGAACGCTCACTGCGTGCTCGTTTCGCTTTCGTCAAGACACTCGTCCGGCTACACCGAGACTTCGGTCATTGACGAACCATGCAAGCTCAATGCGCAAGCTAGTCGAGAAGTGATGGGGCTTCGCAATCTCTAAGAAAAATTAAAAGAACTTAATGGAAATACCGAAGATAATTTTTAAGTGGGCGTGGACGCTGGACAAGCGTCTTGCGCGTGATCCTAAGTGGGAAGAACCTTCTCGCGAACATATGATGGGTCTTGAGAAGAGGATAAGAGAGGAGTGGGAACCAGTCGGAGAAGATATTTTGAGGGAGATGTCAAAAATTACCAAATTAGCGTGGCACGAAAAAGACATCACCTGCTATATTAGTTATGGAATTACGCCCTTTTCGCACCCCCTTGTCATTAGCGGCAACTCGACTATCCACGACGTTACTCATGAGCTGATTCACCGGATTCTGTCCTATCCGAAGAACAAAGTTAAGAAATTTGAAAACCAGAATAGATTATGGGAGCGATATAAAGAGGAAACCGACTCATGCAAGATACACATTATTGTCCACGCTATTCATTCGGCTATTTATTTGAAAGTATTTAGTCAGGATGAGCTTGATGCTAATGTAAAACGTAGTCAGCCTTATTCTGATTACAAGAAATCATGGGATATTGTAAAGCGCGATGGATATGAAAATATCATCGCGGAGCTAACTAAAGGATCATGATTATTCGAGAGCATAAACCGGAGGATAGAGAAGCGATTGAGAAATGCATTGCAGAGTTTAATAAAGAAGAGCGTGTTTATACGCCCCATTTTTGGGTGGATTATGATGTTTCAAAACCTTATTTCGATTATCTAAACAAAAAGATTAGTGAGGGGAACGGCAAGATATTTGTAGCCGTCGAGGAAGGTAATATAGTTGGCTATGTAGCCGTAAAAATGGAGGTGGAAGATAGTCCGCGAAATGTTATCAAGAAATATGGATACATCTCCAACGTAATGATTCTCAAAGAGCATCGGGGCAAAGGTTTTGGTGAAGCGTTAGTCAAAAAAGCAGAGGAATTTACCAAAACAAACGACTCCAACAACATTGCGCTAGATGTTCAGATTGGAAACTCAGCTATTAATTTGTATCATAAACTTGGTTACAAAGAGCGTTCTTTATGGATGGAAAAGAAAATCGATGAATAGACAAACAAAATTGATTTCGTGGCATGTTTTGGTGGCGTTTTTAGCGTGGAAGTTGTGGGAGTATGGAAAGTACGCTTCGTTTAACTCCTTTACCGGTGTTGATCTCGAGCCGGCATCGGTCCTTAATTTCCTTTTACTTATTAGTGTGATCGTGCTGGGATATATTTTGTTCCAGCAGCGACGCTGGGCGTGGACGATTGGCGGGATTGTGGGATTACTTTTCTTGGCCATGCTGGGCTGGACACTTCTCAATCTGGTCGCGGTAGGGGCCTTACTTCTTTTTAACCTTTGGTCGGCGACGCGTGTACGACGGGAAATCCATGAGCGACGGATATTGAATATCGTCGATGCGTTCTATCATGGCTTACTACCAGTGGTACTCGGCTTATTCATCATGATTTCTTTTGCGGCATATCAGAGCCCATTTGCTGAAGAAGTAAAAAAGACCGACCGGTTGCCGAGCCAGGCTGAGACGATTGTTCGTAGTATTGTTGAAAAGACTATCGGCAATAAGGTGGAGGGCACTACGCCCCAACAGAAACAACGAGCAATCGACCAGGTTGCCTCACAGACTTTTCAGGAATTTAATCGAATCTTAAAGCCGTACTTTCAATATGCACCGCCGGTACTGGCATTCGGATTATTCTTGATCTTGTGGGGATTGTCATTCCTATTCGTATGGGCGGGCATGGTGATTGGCATGGCGCTATATTGGATATTGAAACGATTCAAAGTGGTTCGCATTGAAACTCGGCAAGTGGATGCGGAAGTGTTAGTTGTTTAAAAAGAAAAAACCGGGCACTGCACTGGAACAGTATACCCGGGGAGTAATTAGCAACGGCCATTCTGGTCGTTGCCACCAGCTAGGAAGCGAGGAACGCAAGGAATCCGATGAACCCGATGAACAGCAACGAATGTCCGACGACAGCTATACCGTCCCATAGGACTAAGTTGTACAGCGCCGGACCCTGGTCTGCGGTGGCAGATTCACACTGCTCGTCCGCGATCCAAGCTTGATCAGGTAAGTCAGGCAGACTCCGCGGGGCACCTGTGCTCCGCGCGAGATTCTGCCTGACCTCCGTCGCGTATCCCTTGCGGGATACCCTGAAGCGACTGAGCTTGTTAAAAAGCTTGCGGCCCCTATTATATCACAAATTACAGTCAGATGCTTGGATTCAGGAAAGCTCTGGGGGCCTACAGACCTGAAGCCAGTCCACCCTACTGTTCCATTATGGCATACCTTGAATGAAAAAGTCAAGCGTGGTAGAATAACCCAGGAAAAACTTGATTATATGTCCCAACATAAAGACTACTATGCAATTCTAGGGGTGCCGCGCACGGCGAACCAGGATGAGATTAAAAAGGCCTATCGGAAGCTGGCTCACGAGCATCATCCGGACAAAAAACACGGCAACGAAGATAAATTTAAAGAGGTAAATGAAGCCTACCAGGTGCTTTCGGAT
>Ga0209542_10014293_pt1 | contig 13537 bp, 19 predicted proteins | sample RifCSPhighO2_01_FD_184028 | JGI IMG/M metagenome (GOLD analysis project Ga0209542, IMG submission 184028) | Soil microbial communities from Rifle, Colorado - Rifle CSP2_plank highO2_0.1 (SPAdes) (version 2) | ecosystem: Environmental > Terrestrial > Deep subsurface > Rock core/Sediment ... | reverse complement strand
AATGTTTTTTAATTTGCTCGTGGACCGTACAGGACTCGAACCTGCCACCCCCTCATTGCAAATGAGGTGCTCTACCAGATGAGCTAACGGCCCCTCTGCTCGCGAGCAGAGGGGCTAACGGCCCTCCACTTGCAAGTCAAGTGAATTCTTTATTCTTTTTCTCAACTCTTTATACCCTGCAGAAAAACGTTTCAACATATCTTCGCGATGTTTGGCGTCAGCTTGTGCTTTGTATGCTTCGTAATAAACAAGCTGAAAAGGTGCTTTGTGTTTTGTTGAAACATTTTTACCATTATTGTGTTCCACCAAGCGTCTTTTCAAATCATTTGTTTGTCCAATGTACAGTTCTCCTATTTTGACACTTTTTAGTACATAAACATAATACATACTTTCCCCACATTCTATCTTATTTTGCTTAAAATGCAAACTCCAAAACGTCTTTTATTATAAGAATTTTTTAAAAAACATTGCTCCGGGGGTAGGGATCGAACCTACGACCAATCGCTTACACTTTATCTCCTATTACTAGAAGTGTGGACTATATCATCTCCATATTCACAAACGTGAACTTAGGAGCAAGGCGCTTCGTGCCGACAAATGTCGGAACTACTCCAAAAATGGATAGTCTCTACACCTTCTCTCTGACCTAAGGTCGGAGAGCTTGGCTCGGGATTACCCTTGTAAAAGGGTTTCCCCGAATTCACCCTGTTTTTCAATCTATCTTTCAATAGAAAGCTGCGTAATACCATCGTGTACTTCCATGTGGCAATTAGCACACAAGAGAACGCATTTATCAATTTCTTTCTTTATGCGTTCCCAAGATCTAGTTAATCCTCTAGAGGAAAGATCAAACTCCTTCTCCTTTGGATTAAGGTGATGAAAGCTTAAAGCTCTCTGACACTTTTTATAGCCACAAACAATACACTTACCGCCTTTATATTCTCTGGCCATCTGTCGAAGTTTTTTTCTTCTTCGACTAACAGCCATAACCATATATTCTCGGCGGTCGGCATAAGTTCGTTTCTCTACTCGTTTCTTTTTGGTATACACAAGTAGATTATACCACAAACTTCCGACACAGGCGATCGCTCTACCGCTGAGCTACCCCGGAGCGATGTTTTTTAATATTTTCATTTAGAAAGAACTCTTGCCATATTAGCAGAAAATGCCCAAAAAACAAATTATACTTACATTATTACGTATTGTAATACGTATATAAAGGGAGTCCTTACTAGACATAAAAATCTTTGACTTTTGACAGGCACTGTAATACAATGTAGGTATCATTATGGAAGAGACCCTTGTGTAGATTCGTCTACATCGGGGGCTTTTTCTTTTTATGTTCTATTTGAGAATTTATGATAAAGCTTGTTTAGGAATGTAATATCTATATTTTTATTTCTAATTAAAATTGAACATTTGTCTTCATCCGGAGCAATAACTCCACTTATAACATTATTTTCTTTTAGAAATTCTATCAGACACCCAAAGTCGCCATCTCCCGTTATTAGAATACAGGAAGTAAAAGATTTAGTATAAAAATCAGATACGGTTTTTAAAACAAGCTCTGCGTCACAATTTCCTTTAATTTTTTCTCCCACAGAAACTGTTTGTTTGAAAACTAATATGTAACCGCAACTCTGTAAATACTCATAAAATTTTACTCTTTCGGGTACCAGTCCAATAAACAAGTAAACATTACTTACATTATATTTTTGCCTGAGCCATCCTCTAAGTTTTTTATAATCAATATCAAAACCCAATTCCTTTGCTGATCTATATAGATTATTTCCATCAATATAGATATTTATTTTCTCCATATATAGTAATTATATCATAAAGCTAAAAATTACTATTACGTATTGTAATACGTACATAAAGGGAGTAGGATTGGGGTATGAAAAAATACATCGTAGCTTTGATAGTTTTAACTTTTATTTTTCCGAGTGTATCTTTTGCCCATCCAGGCAGGACGGACTCGTCAGGCGGACATACGTGCCGTACAAACTGCGCTAGCTGGGGGCTTTCTAGTGGAGAATATCATTATCATCGTTCAAAAGGTGTTCCTCAAGCGAAAGAGCCTGTGCGAAGCATTAGGAATGAAGGTGGAGTGGGTAAGACCGTCCCGGCTCCCGAATATAAAACTCCAGCCGTTGTTAACCCAACACCAACTCCGGCAGTTAAAATAGAAAAGAAAGGTGTGGTTAGCAGATTTTTTAACTGGGTGTTTTAGGGGGTAGCCTCACAAGGACAGTCCTTGTGAAGTATGGAGCTAGCGATTTGAAATTTATGCTTATAATTGACCCAAATAAATATATACTTTTTGATGCATCAGTTCTTGTTGCTGCTTTCAATAAGTTGGATAAGCACCATCAGAAAGCTAGTGATTATATAAAAGCACTACAAACCGATAAAAAAATACTGCTCCCGGCTCAATGCCTTTTTGAAATTCAGGCAGCTGCTTCGAGAAGAATAAAGGCATTGAGCTATCTTTCATTTGAGAAAGATAAACTCAGGATTCCATTTGACAATATTGCCATTACACAACAACTTGCAGATAAGGCTCGAGATCAAGGCTTGTTTAGTATTTTTGGAACTCTTAAAGGAGGGGATTTGATATATGCATGTATTGCCAAAATATATTCTTTACCGTTCGTAACTTTTGATAGAAATGATTTTGAGCCATACAAGAACGAAATAGAAATTATAATCTTATAAAATTCTAAATTTTTACAAGTGTGATATAATAGAAACATATTTCTAGGTAATGTAATGGCAACATGTCCCTCTGTCAAAGTGCTTTTATGAGCATTTTGATAAGGGGTATTGTGGGTTCGATTCCCACCCTAGAAGCCCGCAATTTTGTAAACATTTAAATGTTTACAAATAGTGGAGGTGTCGCATAGTGGTTTAGTGTAGCCACCTAATAAACGGCCAGGGAGAAATCCTTCGAGGGTTCAAATCCCTCCACCTATAGGAATTAAGAGCACTTGATTTTTATAGATAGAGGAATTTTTTTTTAATTTATTCAATTAACAATTAATTATATGACTTTTAATATAAGCTCCGACGGAGTATTGGGTGAAGTGGAGAATACAGAAGGAACTGAGGCCAGATTTAATGGTGGGGGTCAAGTAAAGATCAGGGGTAATTTCACTAACAGTGGAAATGTCCAAGTTGATATTCGGGCAAATTTAGATATATTAGGTAACGTTGTCAATTCTGGAAGTTTTGATATTTTGGATTTTGTCACTCGCGACAAATATATCCTCTTTGAAAATGCTATCAAAGATCTTGACGGAGATGCTAAACTTTATGTCCAGGATTTTTATTTGGCTGTTCAGAAGAACCAACCCGAGGAAGCGAAAAGTAAATTCTCTCAATTTATTTCTTACCTCAAGTTACACCCTGAACTTATCACATCTTCCGTTTCAATTCTTTTGCAGATTTTTACGAAATAGATCTTATATACAATACAGGCTCGGAGCAGAGAAAGGTAAATAAAAAAATTATGGAAAATATAACTTTAGCTTTTACAATATCCTGTATTATCCAAGTTTTTCATTCAATCGAGGAAATCTTTACACGTTTTGATCAGAAATGGCCATTATGGAAAATGAGTAGAGCAGTTTTTGTTTTCTTTGAAATAGTGTTTTCTTTAGTTTTTCTCTATGTCCTTTTCTTTCAACCTTCTTTCTATGCTACGTTCGCAAAAGCTTTCCTTTTACTTATGTTCGCTAATGGTATCTGGCATCTATTTTGGGGATGGAGCGAGAAAAAGTATGTGCCTGGATTGATTACTACACCACTTCACATTATCAACTCTGTTGTATACTTTCTTGCATAATCGCCGTTCCCACAGCGTCCCATACGGGGAGCTAGATTAATTTCGTGAAATTGTATTTCCAATATAACTAAAGTATGATAAGTACATGGGAACTAAAGATAAATGGCCTAGTGCAACATCCCCAGAAAATGAAGATGAAAAAGTATTTGCGCAATTTAGTTTAAGTAGTAAGGATGAATTTCCTCACCCTCATGGAAGAATTCCTACTAAATACATGGGAAGAACTCCAGACGGTATGAACGATGATATGATATGGGGATTAAGGAAAGGAATAAGTTATCCTCCCGAGACTCACTCCCATGGTCATATTCTTACAATTAAACATGGTTTCGGAGTGGTATCCATAAATGGAGAAGAAAAAAATTACACTTCCGGGGATGTTTTTGATATAGGTGGCAATGTTCCCCACGGTTTTGTGCGAGTTGATGAAACAACTATTGTTGTCCAAAGACAGCCGGTACACAGATTTATTAAGCCCATTTAGTTTTTTCCATTAAACAAGTTCCAACTTCGTCCCAGTACGGGAGCCGTGTTTTGTAATTTGGACGAAAACCCTCATTTGATACACAATGGTGTATAATGAACTCGTTATTAAATTTATTTGATTATGAGCATTGAATTTTCCAACAACGAAAGAATAATATCAGATGCCGAATGGCAGCAGTTAAAGCGGGAAGCGCAACGTTATCTTGACCTGGTAAATACAAAAACCAAAGGTGCCAGCCGGAGCGCAAACCATATACTCGCTAATTCGGCTGCTAATTTTGTAAGCGTTCTGGAGATTGAGCCAAAGCCGGAACAGCGTTTTGAAGCCCATAGAATGGTAACCGAGTCTATAAATGATATAAATAGGTATTTAAAACTGCTTGAAGATTTTCCTGATTTTGCAGAAAAGGAATTAAAACAAGGTAAAGGTTGTTTTCCCGAAATTATAGACAAACTATTTGGAGTGAAAGAGCTGTTAGATGCATATGAAGCAGAAATGAAGATATAATAGATATATGGCTTACAATATAGCAAAACATTTATCCTCAAAACATTGTAATATCTGCCACGGCGAGGGAGACGGATTTAAATGTCCTAAATGCGGATATACTACAGCGCAATACGACCCTTCTCATTTCCAGAAATGCGCGCAAAACTCAATGGTGCAAGTGATGTGTAAAAAATGCAGAGAGGCAGAAAGCAATTGCAAATGTCTTTAGTCTCAAGAAAATAATTTTAAAATAAGCAAGAATTGTTCTTATTTATTCACATTTTATTGCATTCAAATTGGCCTAAAGGTATAATTAAGAGTTCTTAAATCTAAAGGTCGTTTTACTGTTTTCTAATAAAATTATCAATAATAAATAAAAAATAAATGAAAAAATCATATGCAGTTTTAATTGTGTTGGCAGTTGTCGTATTAGTTTTGTTTTTGGTTTTCGGCGGCGGGGATACAAAGCAAGGTAAAGTTGTTTTTGCTGTTACTGACGACACAGCAGAACTTAAGGATATAAGTGCAATTAATATTACAATAAATGAGATAAGCGTTCACAGTGAAGCTAAAGGCTGGGTTGTTGTTTCAAATGCTACAAAAGAGTTTGATCTTTTACAGCTTAAGAGTTCCGGAGCGCTTGAACTTGCCGCGGAGTCTAATCTTGTAGCCGGTACTTATGACCAAGTTCGTCTTAATATTAGTAAGGTTGTAATTATTAAGGCAGGTCAGTCCATAGAAGCCAAGCTTCCATCAAATAAGCTGACGCTTAATGGTAATTTGGTAGTTAATGCGGATACAACATCTACTATCACATTTGATTTTCTGGCAGATAAGTCATTACATATGACCGGTAATGGCAAATTTATTCTAGCACCTGTAGTTAGGCTAGAAACCAAGAGTGGTGCTGATGTGTCTTTTGAAGGAACCAAGGTAAAGATTTCGGGGGGAAAAGTTGAAGATGAAAAAACTCAGGGTATGGATGAGAATGGTAAGGTAAAGATTGGCGTTAGATTTGAGGAAGATGACGACCTTGATGAAATCAATGGCGTAATCAAAGTAAAATCTTCCAAAGAAAATGAAGCTGGTGTAATTGTAACTGCCAAAGTTGCTATTGATAATGCCATATCTGCTGGGCTGACCACAGTCCTTTCTGTAAGATTAAAGACTGAAGATGGGATTAGATTATGGAAGGTTACAGGTTTACAAAATCTTGAAATGAGAACCGTGTATATTGATGCGATGATTGGGGTAGTCGTTAGTGTTAAAGATGAAGATGAAGATAAGGATGACGACGACGATATGGATGATGACAAGGAGGAAAAGAATGATGATAATGACGACGAAGAAAAAGATGATAATGACGGAGAAGTAAAGTTGAATTTAACATCTCAGAATAACTCCGGTATTGCCGGCAATGTAAAATTAGAGAATGAAAATGGGGAAATAAAGGTAAAGCTGGATTTAGCTACAGTATCCACGGGAATTACCGGACTTCTCGGTATTTCTCTTAATGCTACGCATCCGGCGCATATTCACACAGGTTCGTGCGCTAATATTGGTGCGGTGAAATATCCCCTGACTTCCACAGTTGATGGAGAATCAGAAACAAAGATTAATGCATCATTTGCGGATTTGAAAGCTCAACTTCCGCTTGCTATAAATGTGCATAAATCTGTTGCAGAGATCGGAGTCTATGTAGCTTGCGTAGATTTAAAGTTTTAGACTTTAATATAGCGTAGTATTCAAAAACCCTCACACGCGAGTGAGGGTTTTTGAATTATTTTTGTTTGATTTTTTAAGAAAGTAATTTCTGGATTTTTTCCCAAGGCACGGAGACGAGGAATGTCCCGATGAAGACAAAAATAAGTCCGAGTGCTGATTGGAGTGTGATGCCTTCAGAAAGGACAATAACTGCGAGAATTGCCGTGAACACGACGGAGAGCTTGTCTATTACCGTTACTGCTACCGTCGGCCCGGCGGACAAAGCTTGATAAAAAAATAACCAGGATAAAGCTCCGCCCAGCCCGGAGAGAGTTACGAAAATCCACTGTTTGGGGGAGAGCGACTGGATTGACGTCATAGAAAGTTTACCGAGCGAGAGCGCTGCGATGGAGACAATAATAGCCATCACAATCCCGCGAATAGCGGTAAGTAAATTTGCGTCCACATCTTTCAGCCCAAGTTTGGCAAAAATTGTGCCCAAACTTGCCATAATTGCTCCAAGCAAAGCATATATTATATACATAGATAAAAGTATATCAAATCCTGGGTTAAAGTGATATATGGATGCCAGATATCATAAAAATGCTATACTTATTTTTAGAATGACTGCAGATAAAAAAACTTTTATTTTATATGTTAGGAATTTTATCTTTGGTGCCGAAGACAGCTTGGTTTCTACTGTCGGCTTGCTGGTGGGTGTGGCTTCAGCCGGAATGGCGCAGAAAGAAATAATTGTTTCGGGGATAGTTTTGATTTGTGTGGAAGCATTTTCCATGTCGGTTGGCAGTTTTCTTTCTGAGCGAACCACAGAAGAATCCTCTCCGGACTATAGACAACAAGAGAGCAATTCACTATTGGCCGCAGTTATCATGTTTGCGTCATATTTTGCCTGTGGACTGATTCCATTGTTTCCATATTTAATTATTGGCGTAGACCGGGCTTTTTGGCTGTCTATCACCGCGAGTCTATTTGCTTTATTTGTCCTGGGATTTATTAGCGCCAAAATTCTAAAAACCAAAGTTTTAAAAAGCGCGTTGAGAATGATGATTATCGGCGGATTTGCAATCGGGCTGGGAATAATTGTCGGAATGATTTTTAAGTAGTAAATTCTTTCATGCTATAATAATTGATTAATTACATGAACATGAAAAAAATAAAAATATGAAAGGATTTAACTCAAATATAGAAAAAGATACTTTAGCAAACAATAACTTCCGTAAAGTGCTTTATACGGGCAGGCATAGTCAGCTGGTCCTGATGTCTCTCTTGCCTCATGAAGAAATCGGAATGGAAGTTCATATGGATAATGACCAATTTTTCCGTTTTGAAAAAGGGCAAGGCAGATGCATTATTGACGGAAATGAATACGAAGTTGGCAACGGAACAGCTATAATTGTTCCCGCTGGAGCTAGACACAACATTATCAATACGGGGAATATAGAGCTAAAGCTTTACACTATTTATTCTCCGGCGCACCATAAGGACGGAATTGTGCGCGAGACAAAAAAAGAAGCGGAGACCAATGGACTCAATTTTGATGGTATTATTACTGAATAATATGGTATACTAATTTTATGGCAAAAAGAAGCACAACACTTAGTCCCAAAAAGAAATCAAGACGTTCTCACAAAACCAAGAAACGGCTTGCAGTAAAGAGACTGATGCTTGCAAAAAAAGCGGCTCGCAGGAAGTTTTGATTTAATTTCTCATTATTATGAGAAAAGGAATTGCATCTAAAAAATCAAAAGTAGTCATGGTAAGCGGCGGATTTGACCCGGTTCATATCGGCCACGTGCGGCTTTTTGAAGAGGCCAAAAAGCTTGGAGACGAACTGGTGGTGGTTGTAAATAATGATAATTGGCTGAAGTTTAAAAAAGGCTATACCTTCATGGCTGATGTTGACCGTAAGGAAATTATAGAATCATTCAGGCCGGTTGACCGTGTTATTTTGACTTCTCACGAGCCGGGGACGACGGATATTACTGTTTGTCGGGAACTTGAATTGGTGCGACCGCACACTTTTGCTAACGGTGGAGATCGTAAGGAAAATGTGCCTGTGCCGGAATATGAAGTTTGCAGGCGTCTAGGTATTGAAATGGTTTTTAATGTCGGATACGGAGGTAAAGTGCGGTCTTCATCGGAATTGGTAAAACAAGTAAAAAAAGGTAAAATAAGTAAAAGAAAAAAATAAAATGTTACCAGATAAAAAAATTATTGCTTTTGATGTTGATGGTACGCTTACCGTAAGTAAGTCTTCTATAACAGAAAGCATGGCGTATTTAGTAAAAGAACTTGTAAAAAAAAAGATAGTTATTGCCATTACCGGCGGGAGTTTCAAACAACTCAAAAATCAATTTCTTCCGCCATTTTATAATGATGATTCTTTTATTTTCTTTGTTCATAATTTAAAATTATTACCCACCAGCGGAAGCCAAAGATATGAGTATAATGAAATAAAAAAAGATTGGCAGCTTACAGATAAAGAGCCTTTGAGTGATGATGTGAAAAATAAAGCTAAAAAATTATTAAAAGATATAATTGATTCGGGTTTATATGATATACCGTTAAATCCGGCAGGGGACATCGTTGAAGATAGGGATACTCAAATTACTTTTTCTGGTTGTGGACAACAAGCATCGATTGAGATAAAAAGTGCCTGGGATCCGGACAGAAAGAAAAGACAAAAAATTGTGTCAGTGCTTGCGCCAGAATTACCCGAGGTCAGTCTTTTAATTAACGCATATTCCAGTATTGATATTGTTCCAAAAGGTTTCAATAAAGGAGTGGGGCTCATACGTTTACTTAATAAAATGGGTTTTCAAAAGTCCGATCTGGTATTTGTCGGAGATGGACTTTTTCCAGGAGGTAATGATTATTCGGTCTACGAAGCTGGTTTTGAAACAATACCAGTTAAAGGACCGGAAGAAGTTGAATTACTAATACAAAAATGGGTTAGCTAAAAAATTATTTCATTGTATAATCAAGGAGTATGGAAGAATTCAAACCATTTACAATAGAACGTCCTTGGGGGAATTTTCGGCAATTTAATTTAAACAGCCTTGCAACGGTCAAAATCCTTACAATCAAGCCCGGGGAAATGCTTAGCTTGCAAAGTCACACTAAACGCTCTGAATTTGTAAAAATTATTCACGGTAATGGTGTTCTGGAAATAGGGGAAAATAAGTATAATGTGGTAGAGGGCGACGAACACAACATTCCCATTAATACCAAGCATCGCATGACAGCCGGAGCATATGGTTTGGCTTATCTGGAAATTGACATGGGGGATTTTGATGAAGAAGATATAATTCGTTATGAAGACAAGTATGGCCGCATTTAAAAAGAAAAAAATAATAAAGAAAAAAGTGGTAAAAAAGAAAGTAAAAGCTGTCAAAATAAAAACAGTTGTAAAAAAAAGAGTTGCAAAAAAGAAGTTCAGAGTTTTTTTAAAGCGAGCTTTACACAACCCCATCATTGAGCCGAGACTTTATCCCTGGGAATCAAAGGCCACTTTTAATCCGGCTGCTTTTGAGGCAAAAGGTAAAGTTCATCTCATTTACCGGGCAATCGGGGACAATGATTTCTCCGCACTTGGCTATGCGGCTAGTTCGGATGGATATAATATAAACGAACGTCTTCCTTATTTTATTTATCAGAGGTCTAATGAGCCAAATAGTTTTACCAGACCCGATATGTCCGTTTCTCCGATTGACTATATTTCCGGTGGAGGATGGAATGGGGGATGCGAAGATCCTAGAATCACGCTTTTAGGCAATACTGTTTATATGCTTTATACAGCTTTTGATGGCTGGGGATCATTGCGAATAGCTTTGACTTCAATATCACTTGCCGATTTTGAGAATAAAAGATGGAATTGGAAAAAACCCATTTTAATTTCTCCTCCAGGTGAAATTCATAAAAATTGGGTTCTTTTTCCGGAAAAAATCAATGGTAAATTTGCAATTTTACACAGTTTTGCTCCTAAAATTTTAGTTGACTATTTTATATCCCTAGATGAGCTTGATGGAAAAAAGTTTATCAGAAGCGACAATACCAGGCCGATAGATTCCACTCGATCTTGGGACAGTTGGTTTCGGGGAGTCGGTCCGACTCCCATCAAAACAGACCTTGGCTGGCTTGTTATTTATCATGCGATGGACCATCGTAATCCTGATAGATACCGGATAGGCGCTATGATTCTTGATTTGAATGATCCGACCAAGATTCTTTACCGTTCGCAACATCCCATTTTGGAACCTGAAGAATATTATGAAAATAACGGACATAAATGGGGTGTGGTTTATTCCTGCGGAGCAGTGCTAAAAGACGGAACACTTTTTGTCTATTACGGTGGGGCGGACAAAGTTATTGGTGTAGCTTTCATAAAACTCTCTACTTTACTGGATGATTTAAAAAAACATAAGGCAGTAAAATTGAAAAAACAGGCCACTCGAATCTAAAACATTTATGTTTGTCGTAAAAAGATCCCATCATAACCCAATCCTTGTTCCAGAAAAAGACCATTATTGGGAAGCTTTCGCTACTTTCAATATGAGTGTCGTTAAAAAAGGTAGAATGTTTTATGGAGTATATCGGGCCATTTCAGCGGCGGATCGAATGTACACGCCGGGACAGCTTTCCACCATCGGTATTGGCAAGTCCAAAGACGGCGCGCACTTTGATGAGCGCTTTCCCTTTATCGTTCCCATGGAAGAATGGGAAAAGTATGGATGTGAAGATCCGCGCATTACCTATTTTGAGGGAAATTATTACATTTTTTATACCGCGCTTTCTAAATATCCTTTTGAAGCAAATGGGATTAAAGTCGCACTTGCTGTTTCTAAAGATTTGAAAAAAATCAGAGAAAGGCATTTAATCACACCATTTAATGCCAAGGCTATGACGCTTTTCCCGGAACGCATAGGGGGTAAAATCACGGTAATACTGGCGGTCAATACGGATATGCCTCCGGTTAAAATTGCTATAGCGCAGGTGGATAAAATGGAAGAATTATGGAATCCGGAATTCTGGCAAAAGTGGTATCAGAATATTGATAAACATACAATGGATCTTAAAAGATTTCCTTATGACCACATTGAAGTCGGTGCTCCGCCTTTGAAAACCCCGCATGGGTGGATTCTTATATACTCGCATATTCAAAATTATTTCTCTTCACCTGAAAAGCTTGATCGTATTTTTGGAATTGAGGCAGCGCTTTTAGATATTGATAATCCACTTAAAATTCTTGGGCGCACTAAAGGCCCCCTATTGGTTCCGAGAGAATCTTACGAACTTTCAGGCTATGTTCCGAATATAGTCTTTCCTTCAGGAGTTGTTTTAAAGAAGGATACACTTTCTATATATTACGGAGCCTCCGATACGACGGTCTGCGTTGCCCATGTCAACCTGACCGACCTTATTGGAACCATGCGTCCGGAAACGAGTTCACAGTGGCACTTCAAGCGCGCTGTTATTAACCCTATAATTCAGCCTAATACTATGCATCCATGGGAGGCGAAAGCGACATTTAATCCGGCGGTATTGCGGATAAAAAATACGACGCATATATTGTATCGTACACTTTCAGATGATAATACTTCTTATATCGGATATGCAGCAAGTAAAGATGGTTTTCATCTGGATGAGCGTTTACCGGAGCCAATATATAGCCCTAGAGAGAATTTTGAATTGAAAAAAATTGTCGGAAGAAATTCGGGCTGCGAAGATCCGCGATTGACTAAAATCGGGAAAGTTATTTATATGTGCTACACGGCTTTTGACGGTATCGGTCCGCCGCGCGTAGCTGTCACTTCCATTGATGAAAAGGATTTTCTTCGGAAAAACTGGAAATGGGAGAAACCTATTTTAATTACACCCGTTGGTTTTGATGATAAGGATACTTGTATTTTTTCGGAAAAAATCAAGGGGGAGTATTTCATCATGCATCGTGTGGGGGATGAAATATGCGGGGATTATTTCAAGTCTCTTGATTTTAAAAAAGAGACTGTTAAGAAATGTATAAGAATTATCGGACCGCGTATTAATAGCTGGGATAGCGCGAAAGTCGGCATAAGTGCTCCGCCAATCAAAACCAAAGCTGGATGGCTGCTACTTTATCACGGTGTTTCTAAAAGTCATAATACTTACCGTATTGGTGCTGCTTTACTTAGTCTTAAGGATCCGGCAATCGTTCTCTCGCGCACTACTGATGCTATATTTGAGCCCGAAGAATCATATGAAAAAAATGGAATAGTTAAAAATGTAGTCTTTCCGTGCGGAATGGTCTTAAAAGACAACTTACTTTACATATATTATGGCGCGGCTGATACTGTTGTTGGAGTTGCGACCATGGAATTGGATATTATATTAAAAGCGCTTACCAGGGACATTAAAAAGAGACAATAATTTATGAGAAAGAATGAACTGACAGAGGAAGAGAAAAAGGTAATTATTGATAAGGGGACTGAAATGCCTTTCACGGGAGATTATTATAAAAACAAGGATAAGGGTATGTATGTTTGTCGTCAATGCGAAGCCCCCTTGTATACTTCGGAGCAAAAATTTGAGTCCACTTGTGGATGGCCCTCTTTTGATGATGAAATAGAAGGCGCAGTGCGCAAGAGTATGGATGCGGATGGAATGCGCACTGAGATAACTTGCGCCAAGTGTGGCGGGCATCTAGGACATCTATTTACCGGCGAAGGATTAACGCCAAAGAATATAAGACACTGTGTGAATTCAATATCAATGAAATTCATTCCAGCAAAATGATATACTCCTAATTCGTGCGAATATGGTATTATAATAATATAAGTAATATAAAGTACTATGAATAAATTTATCAAAGACTCAGAATTTTTCTTTACGGATTTTCACAAGGGAATGGTAAATATCATTTTGCATGTGATTAGTTTTTCGGTTATGTTTTACGGGCTGGCAGTCAAAGACACATTATTGGTAATTTTAGGACTAGGCGTAATTAATGAACT
>Ga0209542_10014292_pt1 | contig 13537 bp, 10 predicted proteins | sample RifCSPhighO2_01_FD_184028 | JGI IMG/M metagenome (GOLD analysis project Ga0209542, IMG submission 184028) | Soil microbial communities from Rifle, Colorado - Rifle CSP2_plank highO2_0.1 (SPAdes) (version 2) | ecosystem: Environmental > Terrestrial > Deep subsurface > Rock core/Sediment ... | reverse complement strand
AATGCCAATTATCCACTTCATACATCACTATGATACATTTAAAGTAGAATGGATTGCTAGCACATTGAACAATAAAGGAGGCGCGCATCGATCGCAAAGCTATACTCTGCGGGATACTTGTAGTCTTACTTATCGGATTCATTGTAGGTGTTCTCTATAAATACAGATTTATTGATGGATATAAAAACCCGACTCGTTCTATTTATGAAAAAACCCACAAAGGAGTAGTGCTCATAGAAGTATTACAAAATGACAATAAAGTTTCAGTAGGGTCTGGGGTATTATTCAAAGACGAGACTATTTATATCCTTACCGCCGCACACGTTATAGATGATCCGAGGCATATTTGGATATATGCCACAGCACATAACCCTCCACGAGAAGCAACTCTTAAAGCTCTTAATACTTTCTTTGATATCGCATTACTTGAATTTAAAGAAGAATTCTTGCCCCACGACGAATCTCTACTCGAATTAGGAGATTCCGACACACTTGAGCTTGGCGATCCCGTGTGGGCTATTGGTTCACCGCTTGGGATTCGGAACACAATTACTCACGGACGAGTTATTAATAAAAATGTCGTGATTCCTGGATCTCCGTGGATGAGGGTAATTATATCCGACACTCTGTTCAATAGCGGAAGTTCAGGCGGCCCGCTCATTAATATCCACGGCGAAATCGTGGGCGTGAATATCAGCATTTCAGGTGGAGGTCAAGAAGAAAACAAGCCAGTTCTTAATCTCTATACGTCTCTGCCTATTAATTCAGTAAAAAAATTACTCCCTTCTCTTAAGATGGGTGGCAAAAACACTGATCCTGATTTCGGCGTTGCGATCCTCGACAGCTGGAAATTAAATGACAATAACTTTACAAGCTTCAATATCAAGAAGCCGCAAGTACAGGGCCCCATCGTTCTGCAAATCAAAGAAGGTTCATGTGGAGCAAAAAATGACATTAGGCCAGGCGACATTGTTATTGCGATGAATAATAGAAATATAAAAACAACTCTTGAGATATTCGAACTGCTATTTCTTGAGCAGGTGCCTCTGGAAGGCCTCCATGTAGTCATACTTCGTGACAGGCAGTATATTGTTAAAATACTTACTACATAATTTACCATCACCACCCTCATAATGTGCGCATGTGCTATTAGGAGGGTGATTTCTTTCTATTTGAAAATTGTTCTTATGGAACTACAATAAAACAATACAGCATGTCATTTGTTCATCTTCACACTCATAGTCATTATTCGCTCCTTGATGGACTTACGAAGATTGACGATCTCGTGAATCGCGCCAAAGAGCTCGGCATGCCCGCACTCGCGCTCACTGACCATGGCAATCTTTATGGGGCAATAGAGTTTTACAAAAAAGCTGGGAAAGCCGGGATTAAACCCATCCTAGGAATTGAAGCATATCTTGCTCCCGGAGCCCGATCGGACCGCAACCCCAATATCGAGGATAAATATTTTCATCTTATTCTCCTTGTTCAAAATGAAGTCGGGTGGAAAAACCTTCTTATTTTGATGTCTCGAGCTTATCTTGAAGGATTTTATTATAAGCCACGCATTGATAAAGAGCTTCTCCTTGCGCACCACGAAGGTCTTATCGCACTTTCCGCGTGTCTTTCCGGAGAAATTTCTCGATTAATTTTGAAGAAAAAACTCGAAGAAGCACGAACATGCGCTCTCGAGTATGAAAATCTTTTTGGAAAAGGTAATTTCTACATTGAGATAGGGCACCACCCCAACATTCCCGAGATCAATCCTGTTCAAAAAGAACTTATAAGGATTTCAAAAGAAACAGGCATTCCGCTTATCGCAACACAAGACATACACTATCTCAAAAAAGAAGATGCGGAGTATCACGATATTCTACTCGCAGTTCAAACAGGCAACAAACTAAGTGACAAAGATCGCCTCACACTCAAAGAAGACGACTTTTCGATGCGTTCACCAGAAGAGATGAGGGAGCTTTTTAAGGAACATCCGGAAGCAGTAGAAAATACAATTCGCATTGCAGAACGATGCAATCTCACTTTAAAACTCGGAGAAACACGACTCCCCGCATTTCAAGTTCCCGGAAATGAAACCTCAAAAAGTTATTTACGAAAAATTATTGAGGAAAAGCTTTCTCATCGTTTCAAGGAAATAACTCCTGAAATAAGAACACGACTCGATTATGAACTTTCCGTTATCGAACGCATGGGGTTTGCGGATTATTTTCTTATTGTTCAAGATTTCGTAAATTGGGCAAAAAGCCAAGGAATTGTAGTGGGTCCTGGCCGTGGTTCTGCCGCAGGGAGTTTAGTTTCTTATGTATTGAATATCACAGATATTGATCCCATAAAGTATGACCTCCTCTTTGAGCGCTTCTTAAATCCAGAAAGAATTCAATTACCCGATATCGACATTGATTTCGCCGATAGACGCCGCAATGAAGTATTAAATTACGTAAAACAAAAGTACGGCGAGACAAGCGTTGCTCAGATCATCACCTTTGGAACCATGGCCGCACGAGCTGCTATTCGTGACGCAGGACGCGCGCTTGGCATAAGCTATACGCTTTGCGATCAAGTTGCAAAACTCATTCCTTTTAACTTTAAATTCATAGACGGTCTTGAAAAGATTACCGAGTTAACAGAACTCTATAATACAAACGAAGAAGTTAAAAAAATCATTAACGCCGCAAGAAAACTTGAAGGAGTAGTGCGCCACGCATCGGTACATGCATGTGGAGTTGTGATTTCACCAGAACCACTCACAAACATAACTCCTCTTCAATTTTCACCTCAAGATCAAAACGCCATCATTACTCAATTCGAAATGCATAGTATTGAAGACTTGGGTCTTCTTAAAATGGACTTCTTGGGACTTAAGAACCTTACCATCATAGAAGACACGCTTCGTCTTCTTTACGACAAAAAAGGCGAGCATATAAATATCTCGACAATTCCCCTTGATGACGAATCAGCCTACAGAGTACTTCAAGCAGGAGATACAACAGGCGTGTTCCAGTTCGAAAGTTCCGGTATGAGACGATACCTTAAAGAATTAAAACCTAACGAAATAGAAGATCTCATTGCTATGGTTGCGCTCTATCGCCCCGGACCGATGGAACTTATTCCATCATACATTAAAAGAAAACACAAAGAAGAAAAAATTGAGTACCTTCATCAGAAACTCGAACCAATTCTTGCAAACACCTATGGAGTGGGAGTATACCAGGAACAAATGATGAGAATCGCACGTGATCTTGCAGGGTTTTCGCTTGCAGAAGCCGACACATTAAGAAAAGCAATTGGTAAAAAAATCAAAAAACTCCTCGATGAACAACAAGAGAAGCTCATCAAGGGAATGCTCGCAGGAGGAATAGATCCCAAAACCGCCCAAGCTATTTGGGATCTATTTCCGCCATTTGCACGATATGGTTTTAACCGATCCCATGCGGCATGCTACGCATTGATTGGATATCGCACGGCATATCTAAAAGCGCATTACCCCACAGAATTTATGACAAGTCTCCTTAATGCTGATGCAAACGACATAGATCGTATTGCATTTCTTATCAAAGAATCAAACAAGATGGGCATTGAGGTTCTTCCTCCTGATATAAATAAAAGCTTCATAAACTTCACTCCTGATGGAAAAAATATTCGTTTTGGTCTTCTTGCAATCAAGAATGTAGGGGAGAAGATCGCGGAAGCGATCGTCGAAGAGCGCGGAAGAGGTGGAGAATTTATTTCACTCGAGAATCTTTTGACCCGTGTTCAACACAAAGATCTCAATAAGAAATCTCTTGAAAGCTTTGTGAAAAGTGGCGCACTTGACTCATTCGGGATCGAGAGAAATATCTGCATCATGAATATGGAAGATATATTAAAATATGTAGATCGGGCACGAAAAGGATCGGCAATTCTAAAAAATAGCCTTTTTGGAAACGAAACATTCAATACCAATGCCTCACTTAAATTAAAAGAAGTCCCTCCTGCCACATCAAAGGAAAGGCTTAACTGGGAAAAGGAACTTTTGGGTCTTTATATTTCAGAGCATCCTCTTAAAACATATAGTGATGAATTTAAGAAATATAGCATCAAAGACATCAAGGAGGTAATAGCGATTCAAAAAGAAACTAGAACAAGAATTGGCGGAATTATCACTAAAATTAATAAGATCGTCACAAAAAGTGGTCAACCGATGGTGTTTGCAAAAATAGAGGATTTAAACGATAGTTTGGAAGTGCTCGTCTTTTCGGATATATTAAATAAAAAGCCAGAGATATGGACAGAAAATAACATCGTTCTTGTGGGCGGTAAAATGTCGTGGCGCAACAACGAACCAAAGATGATCTGCGAAGACGCAAAAGAACTTTCTTAATATTATGTCAAAAAAAGAAGATAACCTTGAATACATACGCCATTCCCTCGCGCATCTTCTCGCTTTCGCAGTGCTTAAAAAATTTCCTGATACACAACTCGGAATCGGTCCAATTATAGAAAATGGTTTTTACTATGATTTTCTACTTACGGAAAAACTAGAGCCTACTCATCTCCGTGAATTCGAAAATGAAATGAGGAGTATAATTAAGAAGGGACTTATTATAGAGGGACATGAGATTACCCCAAAAGAAGCGAAAAATCTCTTTAAAAATCAACCATTTAAACTTGAACTCATTAAGGAGCTAGAAGAAAACAAGGAAACCCTTACCGTATACAATACCGGTGATGAATTTACTGATCTCTGTAAAGGAGGCCATGTTGAGAACACAAAAGATATCGACCCGGACGCATTTACCCTCACTACTATCGCCGGAGCATATTGGAAAGGGAGTGAAAAAAATCCCCAACTACAGCGCATATATGGACTTGCCTTCAAAACAAAAAAAGACCTCGAGTACCATATCGCATTAGCCGAAGAAGCAAAGAAACGCGATCATCGCAAGCTCGGCAAAGAGCTTGAACTTTTTGTTTCAAGTGATGATATTGGACCAGGCCTTCCTCTTTTCTATCCAAAAGGAGCAATACTAAGGCGCATTGTTGAGCAATTCGTCATCGAACTCCAAGAAAAACATAAATATGAGCCCATTTGGATTCCCCACATTACCAAAGGGGATTTGTATAGAACTTCAGGCCATCTCGAAAAATATGACGCCCTCTTTCCTCCAATGAAATTAAAAGATGAGGCAGATTACTACATTAAACCAATGAACTGCCCTCACTTCATGACACTCTACAAAAGCACTCCTCATTCATATCGAGAGCTTCCTATTAGGTGGACTGCAATTACCACAAACTACCGCTATGAAAAGAGTGGGGAACTTTCAGGACTCACCCGTGTGCGCGCTCTTACTCAAGATGATTGCCATGTATTTGCCACAAAAGATCAGATAAGAGATGAAATCAATCTCATGCTTACCATGATTAATGAGGTGTATCGAGCATTTGGGCTTAATGATTTTCGTGTGCGTATATCAATTCGAGATCAAAGGGATAAAGAGAAATATATTGGCGATGAAGAAGTATGGAATGAATCAGAAAAAACACTCGAGAATCTTATTAAGGAGCGCGATTGGAACTATGAAATTGGCGAAGGAGAGGCGGCATTTTACGGCCCCAAGCTTGATTTTATATTCAAAGACGTACTCGGTCGCGATTGGCAACTTTCCACTATTCAACTCGACATGAATCTCCCAAAACGTTTCGATTTGGAATACATAGATTCGAGCAGCAAAAAACAACACCCTATTGTCATTCATAGAGCGATACTTGGATCCACAGAGCGTTTTCTTGGAATTTTAATCGAACACTTCGGAGGAGCATTCCCCTTGTGGCTGGCTCCAATTCAAGTATCCGTTCTTCCTGTAAGCGATACATATCTTCCCTACGCAGAAAAAGCGAAGACTCTACTTATCGAAAAGAATATTCGTGTAAAGATTGATTCCTCGGAAACACTTGGAAAAAGAATCAGAAATTCAGAGCTCAAAAAAATTCCTTACATCCTCGTTGTTGGCGAAAAAGAAGAGAAAAATGGCACAGTTAACAGCCGCCATTACAAGAGAGGCCAAGAAGGCGAAATTGCATTTGATACGCTCTCTGCTACACTAGAGCGCGAAATCAGTGCCAAAACAATCTAAGCCTAAAATCATTGTAATAACAGGGCCAACTGCAAGTGGAAAAACTTCTCTTTCCATAAAACTCGCAAAGCAGTTTGGTGGCTTTGTTATTAGCGCGGATTCTAGACAAATATACAAAGGACTCAATATCGGAACTGCAAAAATCGAAAAAGATGAAATGAATGAGATACCTCACTTCATGATCGATATCGTAAGCCCGAAAAAAAACTATTCGGTGGCCGAATACGCACATAAAGTCCATTCGATTATTAAGAATAAACACAAGACAGGAATCCCCTTCATCGTTGGAGGAACTGGGTTCTATATCGACGCAGTCATATATAATTTTTCTCTCCCACCCGTGAAGAAAAATCCACAATTAAGGGAGAAGTTAGCAAAAAAATCAAGAGAAGAATTATTACAGGAACTTAAAGCGAAGGATCCAAAACGCGCGAAAACCATTGATCCAAAGAACAAGATAAGGCTTATACGCGCACTCGAAATTATATACACTTTAAAAAAGCCAGTTCCGCTTCTTAAAAAATCATCGCCTTATGAGGTGCTTATGCTCGGTATTGCAATTACAAGAGAAAAACTACGACACAATCTCGAAAGCCGCCTCAAGGAAGACTTGAGGCACGGACTCATAGAAGAGGTAGAAAATCTTCAAAATTCTCTTTCATGGAAACGTCTTTACGAACTTGGCCTTGAATATCGCTATATTGCTGAATACTTAAAGGGCACAATTTCCTATGAGGCGATGAAAGAGAAAATCAAACACGAACTATGGCATTACGCCAAACGTCAAATGACATGGTTTAAACGCGATAAAAACATACACTGGATTAAGAATCAAGAAGAAGCAGAGCAATGTATTTCTGTTTTCCTAAATCCTAAAGACGCTTCTTAATGATTTCTAAAAGCGCCTGAGGGTTCCCCTTTCCTTTAAGCTCCGCCATAGCTCTACCCACAAGAAACTGAAGCACATTTCCCTTTCCCTTTTTATAATCAAGCACTGCGGAGGGGTTTGCCGCGATTACCCTCTCTACTACAGAAATCAACTCATCTTCATTTGATACCTGCAAAAGTCCTTCATTTACAAGAATTGCCTCTGGATCAAGGCCGGTCTCAAACATTTTTTTTAAAATATCTTTTGCCCCTCTGCTCGATACTCTTCCTTCTGCCACAAATACCATAAGATGCGCAAAATCCTCTGGTTCGAATTTAAGGTCATTGAATTCAAAGTCTTCTTTGAGCATAATCCCGCGAAGATCTGATGTGAGATAATTAAAGACAAGCTCAATATTCGCTTTATCCATTGCCGCATATTCAGAAACAACTTTCTCAAAATAATCTGCAAGAAAACGATTACTGATTAAAACCTCAGTTTTCTCCGAAGAAAGCATATATTCCCTCGTGAGTCTCTTCCTTTTTTCTTCTGGAAGTTCGGGAACTGATTGCTTCAATGCCTCAAGCTCTTCTTTATTAAGGCGAAGCGGCGGCAAATCAGGCTCGGGGAAATAACGATAATCATGCGCTGATTCTTTTGTGCGCTGAACCATCGTTTCTCCCTTTTTTTCATTCCACCCTCGAGTCTCTTGAGTCACTTGTTCACGACGGGAAAGAACTTCCTCTTGTCGCCTTACTTCATAATTAATAGAATCAAAAACGGCCTTAAACGAATTTAAGTTTTTAACCTCCACCTTTGTGCCCAATTTCTTTGAGCCCTCCTCGGCAATTGATATATTTGCCTCAACCCTCATTTGTCCTTTTTCCATATCTGCTTCGGAAATTCCTAAATACCTCAAAATAAGCTGGAGTTCTTCTCCAAATTTCCGCGCATCTTCCGCGCTATGAAGTTCTGGCTCTGTCACAAGCTCCATAAGGGGCCGTCCTGCTCTATTGAAATCAATGAACGCCGCTTCTTTTTCGTGCATAATCTTTCCAGTATCTTCTTCGAGATGCACACGCGTGATATGAACTCCTCGAACTACACCTAAAGAAACAAGTGGATATTCATACTGCGAAATCTGGTATCCTTTCGGTAGATCAGGATAAAAATAACTTTTTCGATCGAAATGTGAGTTTTCGTTGATTATTCCTTTAATCGCATATCCAAATTGTATAACCGCATTCACTGCCTCCTTGTTAATAGTAGGCAATGTTCCTGGGTGCCCCGTGCATACTGGGCATACTGCCGTATTTGGACGAGTTTCGTGAGGGTTATTAAAACATCCGCAAAACATTTTTGTTTTTGTTTTAAGTTCAACATGAACCTCTATGCCAATAGTAGGAATATATCTCATTAGAGTAATCGTTTTAAAAGCTCAGCGGGTGTTCTAATAACTTCGTGAATCAAATGCTGTGCTGCGGGCTCTTCGTATAAATCATAAGGATACGTTCCCATGAGCATTTGCGGGTGATGGGAATAACAAATCTTCCCCGTAATTGCGGCAGCAAAGAGCTCCCCTGTAGTATTTGCCCCCAAGTATCCATCTTTATTAAATACATAACACACATCAGCAACTTTCACTTTGCGAAATAAATGATCGTAAATTTTTCCCGCAACTGTCGCTGTGTAATGGGGGTCTTTGAGCCGCTCCTTTTCGGAAGCATTTTCAAATTCATGAGATCGTTCCTCAAACTCAGGCTGAAAAACCACAAGATGAAGCTTCTGTTTTTTTGCTTCTGCTTTTAAGCGCGTAATGAACGCCATTAAATCTTTCCTAAAACGTTGACTCGAGCAAAAAACGACTGATTTCATAGCACTCTCATGATAACAAGGTTCTGTAAAAAATGAAGCACCCCGAGATACACTCGGGGAGTTTTTCTTATATCTTATCAAGAAATCTGCTCTCAATATCTTCTTTGATGTGCCACGTCATTTCTTCTTGTGTTTTCCTATCTCCATTTAATTGAGTAATATTGGAGGAAAATTCATAACATCCCGGAGCAGCAAAAAGATTTCCATAAGCTTTGGCAGTTCTTCGTAAAAAATCGATATGCTCTTCATATTTACCACACTCGCATCCTTTGTTATTTTTTAATCGCTTTAAAGATTCCTCTGCTCTAATATCAAGAAAGAAAGCAAGGTCAGGCTTCACACGTAAAAGCGCAACAGATTCATGATGGAGTTTTATAATATCCTCATATGACAAATATGCAGCCATACCAAACGCAAATGTACTCAAAGTGAAACGATCCTGAATAACCCATGTTCCATTTCGAAGCGCAGGTCTTATTACATTCATTACATCATCACATCGATCAGCTAAGAAGAGCGTTTGAATCTGTAGCTCAGAAAGAGCCTGTCCCTTCCTCAAGCACTCAATAATCTCATTAATCAATTCCACAAATCGAGTAAGTCTTGTGTATAGAGAAGGATATTCCGTTGCCTCGTAAAGAAGCACAGGCGAAGGATTTCTTTTCATTACCACTTCTCGCGCTACTCTTCCTAATATACGCTTTGTAGGTTCTTGGTTTCGCAAGACTTTCACGCCACATTCTTCTTCAAGCCACGAAGCGATCGCGTGTGCTTGTGTTGATTTACCAGAATGAGTGAGTCCTTCAAACACGATAAATTTGCCACGTCCCATGCATGAACCCTCGCAACCTATTAAAAGTTCTAGACTTATTATGGTCAAAAAAAGAATCCCGATCAAATCGGGGTTCTTTTTTTTCGACTAATCAATCACCTCCACTCCCATTGATCGTGCCGTTCCTGCAATAATCTTTTCTGCGGCGTCCAGATCATGAGCATTCAAGTCCTGCATTTTTCGCTCCGCAATTTTTCTTAAATCTTCTCTTGTAATCTTGCCTACCTTCTCTTTAAACGGACTCCCTGATCCTTTTCCAATTGATGCGGCTTTTTTAATAAGCGCTGACGCAGGAGGAGTTTTTAATATAAAGGTAAAGGTTCTATCTTCATAAATCGTAATCTCAGCAGGAACAACATCACCTATCATTGTTTTCGTGACATCATTAAACTGCTTGCAAAATTCCTGAATATTAATACCATGCGGCCCAAGGCTCGTTCCCACAGGAGGCGCTGGATTTGCCTTTCCCGCCTCAATCTGAAGCTTTAATGTTGTTTTAATTGGCTTAGCCATATGAATTAAATAATGTGTGAATAGTACCTTAAATCTTCTGGATCTGCAACGAATCAAGCTCAACCGCAGTTTCACGACCAAAAAGAGGGATCATTACTTTCACGCGTCCACGACTATTATCAACTTCGGAAACTTTGCCATCATAATCCTTGAAAGGCCCGTCAACGATATGCACTGCATCCCCAACCCCTACTTCAACTTTAAATTTCGGAGCTTCTCCGCCCATACGCGCCATAAGACCGTCAATCTCTTTTTTAGAAAGTGGCGTTGGGTGAATATTATCAGCACCTACAAATCCCGTGACTCGAGGAGTGTTGCGGACTACATACCATGAATCATCTGTTAAAAGCATCTCAACGAGCACATAGCCGGGATAAATCTTTTCTTCGATCATCGTACGCTTTCCATTCTTAATTTTTATTTTTTTCTCTTTTGGAACAATAATATTAAAAATCTTATCATTCATCGAAAGTGAATCCACGCGCTGTTTAAGATATCGCAGCACCGCATCTTCATAACCAGAATAGGTATGCACCGCATACCAATGAGGCACGTCATTCTTCTCTATTTTTGTATTTTGCGTATCCTCAGCCATAGTTTTTATTACACTAAAAAGATGTTAATAAGATACCTAAATAACGTATCAAAAAATCCAAGCACAAGCGCCACAAGCAAAGAGACAATAATTACCGTCGAGGTAAGCCGCACTGTCTCGCTTTTCGATGGCCAATTCACCTGCTCAAGCTCTCTTCGAGACTCCTGAAAAAAAACCTTAATACGCTCTAACATAGAGATATTAAAACATAGGCTCAAAATGAAGTCAATTTAAGGAAGTGGGAATATAGAATTTGGAATATAAATACTGATTTCCACATTCCTCGTCAAACATCCAAATCCCTTACCGTCGCCGCATGAGATTGTATGAATTGCTTACGAGGCTCAACTTCCTCCCCCATAAGGATATCAAATAATTTATCAGCAGCATCTGCATCTTCCACTGCTACCTTCCTCAAGAGCCTATTTTCCGGATCCATAGTAGTTTCCCAAAGCTGGTCGGGATTCATTTCTCCCAAGCCCTTATATCTCTGAATCACAGGATTCACTCCTTCCTTTGCAGTTTTTACAAGCTTATCTTTTTCCGCATCGCTATATGCGTAATTTACTTCTTTGCCAATTTGCACCCTATACAAAGGCGGCTGAGCAATAAACACATATCCACTTTCAATGAGCGCGGGGAAATGACGATAAAAAAGAGTAAGAAGAAGAGTGCGGATATGAGCGCCATCCACATCGGCATCGGTCATAATGACAATTTTATGATATCGCAATCGGGTGATATCAAACTCTTCTGCAATTGCAGTACCAAGCGCAACCACAAGGCTTCTAATTTCCTGAAATGCAAGAATTTTATCTATACGCGCTTTTTCTACATTTAAAATTTTGCCTTTAAGCGGGAATATTGCTTGGAAACGGCGATCTCTTCCCTGCTTTGCGCTACCACCTGCACTATCTCCCTCCACAATAAATACTTCTGATTCTTGTGGATCTCTTGAGCTACAATCAGAAAGTTTGCCGGGCAATGTAAAGCCTTCCAGGGCGCCTTTACGAAGCACTGTTTCACGCGCTGCCTTTGCAGCCTTTCGAGCTTTCGATGCCAAAAGACATTTCTCAAGAATTTTTCGTGCATCCGATGGCTTTTGATCTAAGAATTCCTTTAATGCTTCGTTTACAATCGCCTCAACTGCGGTACGTGCCTCAGTACTTCCTAGACGTGCTTTTGTTTGCCCTTCAAACTGAGGCTCGCGGATTTTTACAGAGACAACCGCAATAAGACCTTCGCGCACATCATCGCCTGTTAAATTATCATCATTATTTTTTATATAATTATTTGCACGCGCGTAGTCATTCAATGTTCGCGTAAGCGCAGAGCGAAAGCCTGTGAGATGAGTTCCACCATCAGGAGTATAAATATTATTTGCAAAACTTAGCTCCTTTGTTTCGATATCTTGGCTATATGCACATGCCACTTCAGCATCTACAGATTCATGAGATTTCTGAATATAAAAAATATTCTCTTGAAGAGGCTCCGTTGCGGGGTTTAAGTATTTTATAAAAGAAAGAAGTCCTCCGTCAAAATAGAAACTATACACATAAGAAATGGCTTCCCTGTAGTCCATAACTTCAATTGTTACCCCTCTCGTGAGAAATGCTTGTTGGCGAAGATGATCAATAATCCTCTTTCGATCGTATTCAATCTTTGGAAAAACTGTCGCATCCGCTTCAAAGGTTACTTTTGTGCCTGTTTTTTTACACGCTCCAATTTTTTTCACTTTTGCTTTTGGGATACCGCGCTCATACTCCTGTACATAAAGCCCCCCTCCACGACACACCTCAACACGAAGGGATGCGGAAAGTGCATTTACCACGGAGACACCTACGCCATGAAGACCCCCAGAAACTTTGTATGAATCACCTCCAAACTTACCTCCCGCATGGAGGGTTGTCATAACAGTCTCAAGCGCTGAAACTTTTGTTTGGGGATGGATATCAACGGGAATACCACGACCATCATCGGTAACGCTTATTTTATTCCCGGGCAACATCTCGACAGCAATATTCTTTGCGTATCCTGCCATCGCTTCATCAATAGAGTTATCAAACACCTCCCAAATAAGGTGATGAAGACCATCGAGACCCGTTGAGCCAATATACATCCCCGGACGCTTTCGGACCGGCTCTAATCCTTCTAAAACATATATATCCTTCGCCTCATACGAAGGATCTTTTGGTTCGTTTTTGTCCTTTTTTTCAGCCATTTTCAGTATCTCAATTATACACCAAAATCGCCCCATTTACAATAAATTAAAAAGCTCTCGCCTATATCTCCGAAGAGAGTCTTTACTTCATACAATGCCTATTGGTATATGGAAGGAAAGTTCCAGCAAATCCTTAAATGACACAAATAAATAAAAAATTCAAGCTATCGCAATTCTATATCAAATTTTTCTTTAAGAGTTTCTATAATTGCCGAATTGCATTTATTTACCTCTTCATCTGTAAGGGTTCGATCTTGAGACTGGAATACAATGCGTACCGTAAGGGATTTTCTTTCGCTATCTTTTTTTGAACCCTCATAAGTGTCAAGTAAATCAATACTTTCAAGAAGAGTCACGCCCACTTTTCGAATGACTATGATCATGTCTTCAAAACGAACAGATTTAGCAACAAAGAAAGAAAGGTCGCGAATAATTGACGGATACTTAGATAGGGGCTTATATTCGTATTCCAAAGAAAGAGATTGCAAAAGAAGATTGCAAT
>Ga0209542_10014291_pt1 | contig 13538 bp, 17 predicted proteins | sample RifCSPhighO2_01_FD_184028 | JGI IMG/M metagenome (GOLD analysis project Ga0209542, IMG submission 184028) | Soil microbial communities from Rifle, Colorado - Rifle CSP2_plank highO2_0.1 (SPAdes) (version 2) | ecosystem: Environmental > Terrestrial > Deep subsurface > Rock core/Sediment ... | reverse complement strand
CCATGTTTACGCAGGGCAAGAATATCTCATCAACTTAATAGACACTCCAGGCCATGTTGACTTTGGTGGAAATGTAACAAGAGCCATGAGAGCAATTGACGGAACTTTCGTTCTTGTCTGTGCAGTGGAAGGAATAATGCCCCAAACAGAAACTGTTTTAAAACAAGCCATAAGAGAAAGAGTCAAACCAGTGCTATTTATTAATAAAGTCGATCGTTTAATAAAAGAATTAAAACTAAGCCCTGAACAAATGCAGCAAAGATTCCTAAAATTAATTACTGATTTTAACAATTTAATAATACAAATTGTAGAACCTCAATTTGTAGAAAAATGGAAAGTTAATGTAGAAGACGGCAGCGTTGCTTTTGGTTCTGCAAGAGAAAATTGGGCATTATCTATTCCATTCATGAAGAAAAAAGGAGTAAGTTTCAAAGACGTTTATAATCTATATCAGATGGAAGAGGAAGAAAAGAAGAAATGGGTCTGGGAAAAAGCCCCCTTGTTTGACGTAGTTCTAGACATGGCCGTCAAGCATCTACCAAACCCTCTGGAAGCACAAAAATACCGAATTCCAAAAATCTGGAGAGGAGACCCAGAAAGTAAATTTGGCCAAGACTTAGTAAGTTGCAATAAAAACGGAGAAGTCGCCTTTGTTATAACTAAAATAGTAATTGATCCGCGTTCTGGAAAAGAAATATCTGCAGGAAGATTATATTCTGGAACAATTAGAAATGGTATGGAAGTCTATGCAAATATGGCAAAAAAGAAAGGAAGAATACAACAGGTTCTTGTTTATAACGGAATTAAACCAGAACAGCTTGAATCTGTCCCTTGCGGAAATGTTCTTGCACTATCCGGTTTAAATGTTGATGTTGGAGAAACTATAACTGAAAATGAACAAACTCCATTTGAAGAAATAAAGCACATATTCCAACCAGTTATCACAAAATCTATTGAAGTAGTTCGTTCAGCTGATTTACCAAAATTAATTGAAGTTTTAAGAAGAGTCGGAAAAGAAGATCCTAGCATTAAAATAGAAATAAACGAAGAAACAGGAGAAAACCTTATCTCAGGAATGGGTGAATTACATTTAGAAATTATAGAAGGCAGAATAAAAAGTGAGAAAGGCCTTGAAGTCAAAACAGGCTCACCCATCGTTGTCTATAGAGAAACAGTTGCAAAACAAAGCAGAGTCGTTGATTCAAGAACGCCTAATGGGCATAACATTTTATTCTTTAGCATAGAACCTTTAGAAGACGAAGTTTATAATGCCATTGAAAAAGGAGATCTTCCTGAAGAAAGATTAAAGAAAAGAGCAGAAATAACTTGGGAAAAACTAGGCAATTACGGAATAAGCAATGAAGAAGCTCGTCAATACAGAGAGATTTACAAAAACAACGTCTTTCAAGACAGAACTAGAGGAATAGTTCTTTTACCCGAAGTCATAGACTCGATAATGGATGGTTGGAAGTTAGTTATAAATGGCGGGCCGCTTTCAAAAGAACCTATGATGAAAACTAAATTAGTTCTTCATGATGCTAAGCTACATGTTGACCACATGCATCGAGGCCCTGCCCAGATTTATCCAGCAGTAAGGTTAGGAATGTTTGAAGCAATGAAACTAGCAGATGCAACTCTTTTAGAGCCTATCCAGACTCATTTAATTGAAGCTCCATTAGGTTTTATGGGGACCGTAACCTCGCTGGTTGGAAGCAAAAGAGGAGTCTTAATCGATGTCCAACAAGAAGGAGGCTTCATAATAATAAAAGCAAAGATTCCAGTAGCAGAAATGATTGGTTGGAGCAATGACTTAAGGTCTTCAACAGAAGGAAGAGGAGTATCTAGTTTAATGGACCAAGAATTCCAAAAAACACCTAAAGAATTGCAAGCTAATATTATAAGAAAGATAAGACAAAGGAAAGGCCTTGCTGAAAATCAGTAAACAATTTAAATAAATTATTGATATGGATAAAACCTTTGATTAAAGCACAAAGCAGGAGGTTTTATCCATTAGAGAAAACTGACAAAACCGTGCTACAATCCTCAGTTTTATCTATATATTTATCTTGCCAAAGATGCTATTAAAGAATTTGCATTGACAATGCTTGCTAAATCAATCACTTTTGCAGGACCAGTCAAAGTCAAGTCAGTTCTTCCAACTGAGACAGAAAAACATTTAGGCTGTTGAGAAGGCGTACCAAGATAACTTGCATGTATATCTCCATTAGAATCTTGATAACCGTCCAAAATAAAAACAACTCTTTCAATACATCCTGACTCTGTAACATCAAGAATAGAATAAACCGTAAACTCATTTCCAACTCCCCTTATTATTTCTCCCTCTGAACTTGTCCCACTCTGTGTAAGTTGTTGATAATCTGTACGAATATGATTATCTGCAGTTTGATTAAACATACTAAACGTTCCAAAAGATATAGCTCCTTGATCTGGATAATATTGTTCCCCTTCGATATTGTATCTTCCGGAAATTACTGGAGGACTCACTTCGGTATTTAAAGTAGGATAAACTCCAAAGTTATTTGCTGTTTGAACTGCATTTCTTACATAAGGATTAGACAAAATTTGCGATGGAGTATCTAAACCGCTTACACCAGTACCACTTCCAGAAGGTCCGGTAGGTCCAACACCAGGACAACTTGGGAGAATTGAAACAAAAGCACACAATCCCGCAGCCAAAGACTTGCTAGCACTATCTTTCCTCATTTAAATAAGACCAATTAGGGGTATTTAAAGATTTATATTTTTATCCATAATACCCCAAGGCGAGACCTTGGGGGGCTTCACTTAAAAACATTTAAAAAGATTTAATTTATTGAGTAACTATGCTCTTATAGTCTAGTGGTCAAGGACGCGGCCCTCTCGACTCCATCAATTCGTAAGAATTGAGGGGATTAAGAAATCGTAAGATTTTGAAAGAGCCGAGGTTTAATTCGACTAAAGATGATAACCTTAGTCTCTCTTGAGACAGGCACTTTTATTTAAGTGCCTCGAAGATTTTTTCTAAGAGGCATGGAGAACGGCCGAAACCCGGGTTCAAATCCCGGTAGGAGCATATATCCATAATGTCTCTTTTGAGGGGACTACAAGAAATATACAAGTTGCTTAAAACAGCATCTTGTTTTGTAGTCAAATGAAAATCGATCCGTACAAACACAAAGAGAGATGGGAGAATTGGAAGGAAAAAACCAACGAAGGTATTCCAGAAATTTCTATAGAAAACTCTGTTATAATCAGAAAGTATTTGTTTGACATGGAAAAGGGCTTGAACATTAATATCATGAGTCCTAAAGGTCCTAGACAACCAAATAGACTTATTTCTTTGAAGGATAGAATGGTTTTCCTTGCTAAAAAATTTGAGGATTTGTATAATGTAAAAGATATTTCAAAAATTACAGAGGATCAATTATTTAGTTTCTTTTCTGATATGAGAAGAGGCAAAATAACAACTGAAAGAGGCTTGATATACAAGTCCATAGCGGATTACGTAAAGACATTTAAGGCTTTTTGGAGTTGGCACATAAAGGTAATGAAGAGACTAGGCTTTGAGATTTCTAATATTTCAGAAGGACTAGACACTCAAAGAGATAAACCACAATGGGTATATCTAAATGAAGAACAAATGAGACGACTTATTAATACTGCAAAATTTGATTATAAAGTCTTGATTTCGTTTCTTTTAGATACAGGAATTAGAAGCCCCTCGGAATTAGTCAACGTGAAAGTTTCAGATTTATGGAATGAATGTAAAGAAGTTCATATTAGACAGGAAATTGTCAAAAAAGGGTCACATGGAAGAAGAATAAAATTGATGCTCTGTTCTGAATTATTGAAAACGTATGTTCAAAATAAGGATTTAAAATCGGAAGATTATTTATTTAAGTTTCTTCCAAAGAACGCTAACAAGTACATAAAAAGATTAGTTGTAAGATTATTTGGAGACAAAGTAAGTGAAGCAGGCCAAAAATACTCTGAGATAAGCCTCTACGATTTCCGACATATTTCATGTTGTTATTGGCTACCTCGTTACAAATCTGAATCCGCATTGAAATATCGTTTTGGTTGGAAGAAGTCAGATAAAATTCATTATTATTCCGAATTATTAGGTATGCGGGACACAATCTCAGAAGAAGATTTGCTTATTGATACAACAAAAACAGAATTACAGAAACAGATGGCTTTATTGGAGAAAGATAATTATTCACTCAAAGAAGAAGTGAGTTTGATTAAGGAGCAAATGGAGAAGATTTTGGAAGTTACTAACCAGCTGAATATCAAACTAGCTAAATAAGTTTTATTTTGTCAAGAACTATACACTGAACAGGCTGTCCCATAATTAATTTGCAAAGAGATGGGACATCTTGATTTTAAAATGAAAATAGGACAGAGTCTATCTATCATAATAACATAAAAAAGGTTATATGAAGAAATTTATCATCTAAATTTTAGCACATCCTTAAAACGTCTTTAAATCAATACTATCTGAATTGTGACCCAGCCTGTGAAGTGTATAGCGTGTTTATTTTAGTTCTTGAGCATGCTCAAGAATTACTTTTTCTTCATCAAGAATCGAAGATTCTTGAGTGTGTTCAAGATGCACGACTGGAAAAGAAGCATCTTGACATCTCATGAATTAAAATAGGGAGTTTATGAAAAGAGTTGAATTAGTAAAAGAAAGACAAGGTAGGAAAACCAATAAAGCTGAGAGATTGTTTAGTTTGATTAATAAGGATTAAACAAATTATTTCACTATTTTCTCAAGCTCTTCAAAACCATCTAATAACTCTTTAATTTCTTTTTTAGCTTCTTTAATAATCGATGTACTATCTCTATGAACAACTTCTTCTTGCTTTTCTTTTCTGTATTTATTAATAGACAAATCCCATTCATTAGATTTTATTTCATCAATTGAAACAAAAAAGGATTTCTTAGAAATATCTTTATTATCTTCTTTGTTTCTCTTTTCAAATCTTTCAAGAATATCAGGGATATCATTTTCCTTAATTTCATTTCTTTTATCATCCAAGCTGAATCCATCTGCCTCCATATCATAAAACCAAACCTTTTCTGTTGGTTCTCCTTTAGTAAAGAATAAAACGGCTGTTGAAACTCCTGCATAAGGCTTGAATATTCCGGAGGGCATGGAAATTATTGCATCGAGCCTGCACTTTTCCAACAAAAGCTTTCTTATCGATTTATGAGCATTTGAATTGCCGAATAAAACTCCATCTGGAACTATAACTGCACATTTTCCTCCAATTGAAAGACAATTATACATCAATTCTAAGAATAAAAGTTCTGTTTTGCTTGTTCTTATCGTAAGCTCATCTGATTTTTCACTTTCATTAATAGATCCCTTAAATGGAGGATTTGCTAAGATAACATCATAAACTCCTTTTTCATTATATCTTTTTGACAGAGTATCTTCACCAATTATATTTGGGTTAGTTATTCCGTGCATCATTAAATTCATAACTGCAATTCTTACCATTGTTCTATCAATATCATAGCCATAAAGAGATTCTTCGTCCAATATTTTCTTTTGTTGCGGTGTTAGGGTGCTTACTCCCCCTCTTTGATTAGTCTTTAGAACATGTTCATACGCATTCACTAAAAAACCAGCTGTTCCACAAGCAGGGTCTAAAACTCTATCTCCTAGTTCGGGTTTTGCAAGCTCAACCATCATTTTAATTATATGCCTTGGTGTTCTAAATTGCCCGTTTTTACCTGCAGTTGTAAGTTCCGATAATAAGTATTCGTAGATGTCTCCTTGGGCATCTTGGTTCTGTTCTTTAATATGTAAGTCATTAATTATGTTTACTGCTTCAATTAAAAGAGAAGCAGTTGGCAAAGAGAAAGTGGCATCTTTCATATAATTATTGTAATGTGAGTTTTCTCCGCCTAAACTCCTCATAAATGAGAATACTACGTCTCTAACATGAGCAAGTATTTTATCAGAAGAATATTCGCTCCATTCAGACCATCTACAATTTTCATGTCCTTCAAAGATAGACTTAAACTTAATTCCCTTAAGCCGAGAATTTTGCTCGTCGAGAATATCTTTATCTTCAAGTTTCTTCATAAAAATAAGATAGGATATTTGTTCTATCGCCTGAAGAGGGTTGCTAATTCCTCCACTCCAAAATTTATCCCATAACTTTCTTATCTTTGATTTTAGTTCTGCGTGTAACATGGCTATTATTGTGAAGCCTCCTTTTTAGAAGTTTGTCTATCTTTTTCAAATTCCCATTCAATAACCCCTTCTTTTCTCTCTTCGCGAATAGCATTTTCAAGCATAATCTCTTTCAACATTTCTTTAATAAACTTATTTCTATCTTTAAAATTGAATGATTGAACTGCATCATAAAAGAAATAATCTCCTTCTAAATTCTTTATAATCATCGCTCTTATTAATTGTGCTTTTAAAAATCTTGCGGGCAAGTCTAAAGTTTTTATTAAATAGGTACGTTTATCTAACAAGTCTTTAATAGTATAATTTCTCTTATCATTTGAAATCTCTAATATCTCAAACAAGGATTCTTTATAATGCAAGAAATTTTTAATCATTTTCTTTTCATCTTTATTAAAAAAGTCCATTGGAAATGAATCTGCCATTTCCATTGCAGTTGCTTCGCTTGGAAACTCATACTTTAATAAAAACCATGCATGAAATGCTAAACGAAAATCAACTTTTCTTTTTATTACTTTCATTGCGTCTTCGTTTTTATGGACAAAAATTTCTCTTGCTCTTCCTTCAATTTTAGGATACATATAATCAATCATTCCTCTAACTTTACTAATCATCTCTGCTTCTGGTGCTTTGTTTATTGTTTCCTTTTCCATTTTAAATATCTCTCAAAGAAAGTCTAAAGGCTTTCTCTTTTTTAATTAATGCAATAATATCTTGCTCAACATTTCCTTTTATAATCGATGAATTTAATTTCATATAATTCAGCATAGAGTAATTATCGTAAATTCCTTTTTGTTTCATTAATTCTATAATATTGGTCTTATCTTCTGGATAAACGACTTTTTCATATTCTTTTATAAAGCATTTTTTATTATTGCCAAATAAAATCCCAGTATTCTTTTCTTTAGCAAGTTCAATAATTTTTCTTTTTAGTTCTTCTTCTTTAACTTCAATTTCTTTCCTCTGCTTTTCAAGATTTTCATATTCGTCAATTAAACCATTATCATTTGCCATTTTTTCTCACTTCTTTCTTTAGTTTAAGTTCATTAATAGCCCTATCTATTTTACTTTCAAATAATTTGTTTTTCAATATCCCCTCTGTATGTTCTTGCTTGGATATCTCCTTTTTCAACATCAATGGAAGTTTTCTTTGATTCGATAATTGCAATCGGACTTCTATCTTCATCTAATAATAAATAATCAATAAAACGATCTACTCCTTTTTTAATTCCTGCTTCACGACCAATATACTCTTTAGTTTTAAATTTTGATTTAACTGGATTAACTTCCTCTTTGACATAATGTCCTCCAATTCTCCAGCCAACTCTTTCTAAAATAGGATCTATTAAGTTTGCTCTTGTGTCCTTCTCCGATAAGTTCATAAAATATATTCAGTAAGACTGCTTAAAAAATCTATCTCTAAAATGAAAATTAAGTTTTCTTCCCATTTAATCCATTTTCTTCTCTAAATTGTGGCAATAGACTTGGAAGTTTCTTATATAGCCAAGCATTAAATCTTATAAATTCTCTAGCTTCCATTCGGATATATTCTATTATTTTATTAAACTCTTTGTTAGTATGCCATAACGGAACTTGACTTCCGTTTTTTTCTTTACCGGTTAATTTGTCTAAACTTGCCCCTTTGAATTCTCCTTTGTTCATCATTACACCTATTATCTGTAAATCTAAGAACGGGTGATTAAGAACATCTATTTGAGGCAAACCATTTTTCTCAGCTCTAACCTTTAAGAAATTATGCTCAAAATTTAAGTTAAAACCAATAGGAACGAAACTAAAGCGATAGGGATCTAAAATCTTACTATCTGAAATAAACTTCTCAAGTATTTCTTTTTCAGATGATTCCCATGCCTTTAGTATCTTTAACTCGCCTATAGCTTCACCTGTATTTTTATCTAATTCCTGATATTGAATAGTAATTATCTGCTCCTCTAAGGGATTTAGCCCTGTTGTCTCAATGTCTAAATAGTATTGTACCATTCTATTTTTTAGCTTCTCCGCTTTTTATATGTTCTTCTGAACCTATCCAATAATTAATACCTTTAGTAGGTAAATATTTTCTTCCTTCATTGATTAATCTTATATCTTCCATCGCATTTTTGAACACGCTTTTGCCTTAAGTGAGAAATGTGAAGATATTGCACTTATACTAAAAGAAGAGCTCCGCTACGCTTCGCCCTAAAAACAAATATTGAAACACGCAAAACTTGTCCACTGAAGTTAAGGACAAGTTTTGCTACGCAATTCAAGACATTGCGTGTTTCTCTATATTATTAAAAATCTCTATTTTATTGATTCAACTCTTAAATTTAAAGGTTGCAGGACTTTGCTTAGAGCTGTCTGTAAGGATTTTATTTCTTTGATAAGGTCTTCCATCGATTCTGCTGAAGAAAGCCTTATTTTCAAGCCCATAAACGATTGAATACAAAATTCTATAGAAGAATAATGACCTTCTATAAAGTTTCTTCCTTTATTATCTGTTCTAACTAATTTAAACTCATATTTGTCTGATATTATCTTCCAATTATCTATTAAAGGTATGTTAATCATTTTCTATTAATTGTTTAAGTAATTTTTAATTTCTGCGAACGCCCTGGAAGATACGCAATTTTCTCCCACTATCGTTGAGGGAGAAAATTGCTCGGGGAGAGTGTAGGAAGTATTCATTGTTTACTCCTAGAAATCTTTTTCTCAATGTTCTCAAGTCGTAGTTCGATTCTTGTCAACTGAGTATTTTTCTTAAGTTTTCTTCTACAAATTTCAGAGATGGAGATATTCTCTTCTTCAGATTCTCTTAAAAGAGCTTCGTGAAGATTAGTTTCAAGATAGAGGTGAATCTGGGAGTTCTTTCCCATTATTACCTCCAAGAAGACGATCTATAGCTTTATCCAGTTCTTCTAACTTTGAGATTATTTCTTCACCAATATCTTTTGTTAAATCTTTCATAAATACAATAGAAAAGTATTTTATTTAGGAAGTGTCTATGTTTTAATGAATAAAATAAAAACACATGATAAAATCTTAGAGTTACTTGATGGAAGGCCGATGACTGCTCTAGAAATACTGAATAGATTAAAATCTAAAATCAGGATAGTGCGATCTGGCCTTTATACTCATTTAGATAGAGCAGTCGCTAAGAAGAAAATAGGATTTTTATGGAACAAAGATAAAAGAACTCAAGGCTGGGAAGCAAGAAAAATAATCATGGAAGGATATGATTTAGCTGATGGAGTCACAAAGGGAATAAAATGGCCTGAAAAGTCAGAACGGATATATTTTAGAACTAAAAACAGCGAAAAACTTTATAAAAAATTGATGAGAAGATATTCTAAAAATAAATTGAACGATGATATAATAAATAATATTTTAGATGACTATCGGGCTTTAGAAGTTAGAGCCGTTTATAATAAAAATCTTCTGACTGATCCGTTGCTTGTAAGAAAGAGGTTAAAAAAAAATAAGAAAGATTTTTCTCAAGGAGCTGTTAATCAATACATACAAAAAGTGAAAATAGATTGTAATTTGACTTACAGAAAACGTAAAAAATGGCTTAAAATAAAACTATTCAAAGTGCAAGAATATGAAATAGGGGGAGAAAGATTTTTTAAATTTGAAGATAAAGAATACTCCCTTAAAGAACTCCAAGAATCCTTAAATCAAATTGCCTTTGACAAATGGATGAATTTTCTTGCTATGTTAGATGTTAAAGATACTAAAGGACAAAGTTATAAAGAAAGAGCAAAGATATTGACAAACCGGATGATGGACAGAATGTCTGGTTTATTTCTGAAAATTCACCCTTAGGAAAAATATAAATACCCTCGTATCTTAAAATATAAATAAGTCATATTCAACTAAAAAAGAGTCTCTGGGAAAGAGACATTTGGGGTTTCTGTCCGGTAGGAGCATAAAACCTAAGGTTAGAGGCAGAGGTAAATAATTACTGAATAGAATGCTTTTGCTCAAGTTTGGGCAGAGAATTTTAAAAAAAGCAAATTATATAAACCCTAAAAGATATGATAAATTATGGAAAATGAGCAAGCAATCATGAACAAGCTAGATATAATAAAAACTGAAATAGACTATATTAGACAACATATGGTGGATGTAGATAGCATTCTAACAACAGAAGAAGAAGAAAGATTAGAGCAAAGTATAAAATAATTTAAAGAAGGAAAAACTATTTCTTTAGAAGAACTTGAAAAAAAGAGGAAAAATGTTAAAGATAGAGTTTTCAAATAACTCTGAAAGATTTCTTAACAATTATAAGGTAAGGATATCAATTAATAATAAGCATTTTAAAAAAAAATAAAGAGATTGCCTAAAAATTCGCTATCCCCACAGCAAGCTGATGGGGTATTTTCGCGAATTTTTTCGCTTCGCGACCAGCAATCTCTAATTTCCAAATTGGCGCAGCAAGCTGCGGGGTATTAAACCCAATTTAGAAATAAAATTAACCAAAGAGTGCACTCAAACCTGCAGCACTTTCTACAACTTTTTCTTCTTTCTTCTCTTCTTTCTTTTCAGCCTTGTCTTCATGTCCTCCAGCTACCGTTAAAGTGCTTGCATTTACAAGTTCAGCATCTATATTGACTCCATGCAAACTTGCAATCAAACTTTTTACTTTTGTTTCATCAACACTGCTTCCTGTTGCATGAATTACTTTTTTCAAGTTTTCTTCATTTACAGGATGTCCAAGTTTATGCAAAAGCAAAGCTCCGTATATATATTCCATTTATGCTTCTTCCTCCCTTGTGTTTTTTTGAACATCTGTTTTCAAATATTCTATTCTCTCACCTATTTCCCCCAACCCATACAGCCAATTAGCCAAATCTTGTTTTGTTTTAATATTTCTTCTTTCATTTCTTCTATGTATCTCAAATAAATCATCATATGCCATATCAACTTGCATAGAAGCTTCATCTAAATCTCCAGTAAAAACACATTTTTTTATTCCTGCAAGGTATTGGACCATTATCCTTCCAACAGGATTATTCCTACTTGCCATTAAATCCAACTTTTCATCTAATCCAATGCTTCTTAATATAATCCCTTCAAATATTCTTATCAAATGTTTTCGAGCAACTCCATTTAAAGGGTCTATGGCTTCACCTGCTTGTAAAGACCCATATGAATCTAGTGCGATGTTATAAATTCCTCTGCGAACTTTTCTTGCTCGATTTATTTTACCCTGGCCAACAAACTCCGCAGCAGCCGCGCACTTATCTTCAATAAGATTCATAACTCGATAAGCCTCACTGAAATCAACTCCCATTTTCATTTTTTCCCTCCTTACTAAAATAATCCCAGGCCAATGCCACAGACGCTCTTTCGCAAGCTATCAAATCGTGTCTTAAAGCTCTCCAATTTCTAAAAGCCTGCATTGCTATAGAATCTAATTCATGTCCGCCCTCAAGTATATCTGCCCATCTCTCTCCAAGAATTTCATCTCCATATCTTTCATAGAATTCTGCATATATCAAATCATTTGCCCTTCTTGCTATCCCAATGTCTCCGCACATTAAGGAACTTACAAATATCCCTTTCATAGCCTCCAATTCAGAGTCTCCTAATCTATAATCTATCTCAATCATTTTAATTTCCTCCTTCTGTTTTAGATTTTTCATTATAAATCTTTTCAATAGCCTTTTCCTGCATTACAGCCTTACCAATCAAGAAAGAAATAGTTTCTTTAGTTGTATATTCAATGCCCACGGCAAACCCTAAAGCTTTTGAAATGCTTGTTCTTAATTCTTCCAAAGTTCCTTTCTTATCTATATTTATCTCAAGATAAATCTTATCGTCTTTTGAATCATAAGCAGCAACAGGAACAAATCCTGCCTTCATAGGGGTTATCTTTAATTTTCCTAAAACATTTGCCACTTTTTCACTAATCTTCTCTCCTTTCTTTACAATTACTATGCTATTTTTTATAGCAAGCTTTCCTCCTTCAACAGCAACTTTCAATCCAACAGCGCCCAATTCAGAAATAGCGGGCCCTGGTACCATATCCGTTGGTCCTGGCTCGATTTCAATGTCTTCTGGCGCAATATCTCCAACTTTTGCTTTCGTAGGTGTCTGATTGTCAACAAGTATCCCGGCCAATTCAAAAGAATCAACATCTGAGAAAATTAAAGCGATATCCGCTCCGACTTTTTCCTTCAAATTTTGCAAGCTTCCTTTTTCAACAGATGAAATTGCTCTTAAAAATAAAGACTTCTTTGCAACCGCAATTTCCGCCTTCCCCCTAAGATTTTTCTTTATTTTATGAAATTCTGAAGAAGGAAGTCCTCTAGTGGATACAATTAAAACAGTCTTGCTATTTTTTATCTTTTTAGCCAACACTTCAACTGTTTTCTTTTTATACTCTGGAACATTTTCAATTCTTTCCTCGTAGTGTTTTTTTGCTTTGGCTTTCATCTTAAACCTCAACCTTAATCGGCTTTGTCATGCTGAATTTTATCATAATATTTCTTATGTTTTCTCTTTTCTTAGGAAGGGCATTTTCAACAGAAGTATAAATGCTCTTTATATTTTCTATAATTTTTTTATCATCCATATCTTCTTTTCCAACCCCAATCTTTATGCTGGCTTCTTTCAACCTTATCTTCAAAGAGGTAGAAATTTTTTCCACCGCCTTTTTTACCTCATCATCAGTATCGTGTATTATCATTCCAAGCTGCGGAGAAGGCATCTTTCCGACAGGGCCTAAAATTTTTCCGAAAACTGTAGCAACCTTTGGCATTAAAGGTGCGAAAGCAATAAAGTAATCATACTTATTTACAAGATTTTTCAATATCTTTTTATCTTTATACTTCTGAAATTCAGGTTCTGTTACGCTGTCAATAATTTTTGATCTTGTATTTAAAAAAGCGCAGATTTTTTTATCCTTGCTTTTATGAGGAATATTGACAACAATATTAAGTTGGTCTCTTTTCAAGTCGATGCTTTTTAGGTTTATAATTAAATCTATAGTTTGCATAAACTTCCTTTTCTCAATCTTTCTTAATTCAGATATTGCTTCTTCTATTTTCATTTTTTTCTTCGTCCGTTTTGGACTCTAGAACCTTTCCTAAAGGCTGTAGTCTCCTACGTTTTTCCCAGAGCATAGAATATATCTCTATGATACGTAGTCTTTCGACTTTTTATCTAAAAGTTCGGGGTTTTTAAACCTTACTTCTTCTTGATACTCCTTAGTTATCGGCAGATGCAAGTTTAATCAAATTCAATAATTGATAATTCTCTCTGGGGTTTATCTTTATCCCTGCTCTTTCAGCTGGCGTTCTCCATATCTTTTCATGTTCTAACCTTT
>Ga0209542_10014290_pt1 | contig 13538 bp, 16 predicted proteins | sample RifCSPhighO2_01_FD_184028 | JGI IMG/M metagenome (GOLD analysis project Ga0209542, IMG submission 184028) | Soil microbial communities from Rifle, Colorado - Rifle CSP2_plank highO2_0.1 (SPAdes) (version 2) | ecosystem: Environmental > Terrestrial > Deep subsurface > Rock core/Sediment ... | reverse complement strand
TTACACGAAATATGAAAAAGCACGTATGATCGGTTCACGTGCATTACAGTTAGCTATGGGTGCACCATTTTTGGTGAAATTGGACGAAAAACAACTTGAAGCAATTCATTACAATCCAATTGATATTGCAAAAGCAGAATTTGACGAAGGTGTTATACCTATCACAGTTCGACGACCATTACCTGTCCGCAAGAAGCTCAAAGATGAAATGGAAGATGATTTAGTTGCTGAACCTGACGACATCGATGAAATCGAAGCTAAAATGGCTAAAGAAGCTAAAGCTAAAAAAGAAGGTAAAGTGCCAAGCGAAGAAGAACCAGCAGATGAAGAGTAAAAGTACGGTTAACGTCGTTACAGACGAACGCTTAGCAAAATATTTTGATTACACGAAGCGGGCGCTTGCAGAAGCGTCTGCGGCGATTAATTCTTCTCATGCTAAAATTGCTGCTGAGTTTCTAGACATGGCTTCTCGGTATTATTCTGATGCAGGACACTTTAAATCAAAAGGTGATGTTGTGACGGCGTTTGCTGCACTGAACTATGCACATGGGTGGTTGGATGCGGGTGCGCGTGCGGGTTTCTTTTTAGTTACGAATAATGAGCTGTTTGTGGTGGATTAATTGTGTGTTTTAGAAATTGAAGTATTCGACTAAAATTGTTTTACAAATAAATTACTTAATCAGCTAATGATGTAACGGCACAACGATTTACGGATTGAACTGATATTCTATCTTTACATTTGGAACAACCCAGTCAACATGTACTGGTACGTCATTTTGTCCGCCCATGCCTTTGCTGTTTCCATTGGCGAAATGTGCCGAACCAGCTATCTTCTCTGCAAGTAAAACACTCCATCCATTACGTTTAATATATTCTGTCGTTAACTTTGGATTTGTTCCAATCCCTAGCTCGGCAAGTACGTTATAACCATCTCCACCGAAAATAATATTTTCAACCTTTTGATGGTCACTCTCAATATTACTTTCAATACCTGTGAACAGTCCGTTTTCAACCGTCAAGCGCATTGGTTGTGCTAATGCAAATTGACCGCCAAAACCTGCTGGAATTGTTATGTAACCATTAGATTTACCTTTATGCATAGGCACTGCAAATGCTTCTGCACCGGGCAAGTTTCCATATTCACCCAATTTTGTCATTAATCCATCTGATTCGAGGACGAGTGACTGATCTATCTCTACAGTAATATCAGTTCCGGTACCTGTGACACGAACAAATCTGCTTGCTCTAAGACGCTCAGCAACATCTTTTGTGTCTTGTGCAATTCTGGTATAATCGACGTTCATTGGCCCATATTCATCGAACATCGGTAATGTAAATGTTGGCATGCTTGCAATTCGTGTGCCTTGAGATGTCAGATGTTTTCTAAATGCGGTATGAGTAAGAGAATATGCTGTTGGCATAAATACAACTGCTGGGTTGCCGACTCTATCGTACAGGTTCTGCGAGGCATCTACCCCATGGCGAGCTTCTGCTATTACGTAATCTAAAAATGTAACATGTTGACCTATCTCAGCTCGAAGAACGGTATACATTTGCTGAGCGAGTTCAAGCGAAGTCTTTATTGCAGTTCGTGCTTCTTCAGAAAATGATTCATCTGCTTGTTGAGCGATGATAACAACGGATTCACCTTTTTTCCATCCCATATTCACTAATAGTGCATTGCGAATAGCGTTGTCGATTGTATTTGACATATGTTTTCACCTTCATATCTGTTTCTTTTTTCCGTTGAATGCTCCTATTTAAAATCTGCTTTAATGTTGTTACCACCTAACCGTAACTAAAGTCACGAAAGCTTTATATAGATGTGCTTGACTTGAGCTTATCAGAGAATTGGTGATTCTGAGGTTAGTGGAGGAGAACATACATGGTTGCACCTAAAGAATTGGTTTCAAAGTTACGGGAATTCGGCTTAAATAGTTATGAGAGTAAACTATGGACGGCGTTATTGTCGCGCGGTGTTTCAACTGCAGGCGAATTATCTGACATTTCTAATGTTCCTCGATCACGTGCATATGATGTTCTTGAAAGTTTAGAAAAGAAAGGCTTTATTATCACCAAATTGGGCAAGCCTATCAAATATTTGGCTGTTCCGCCTGTTGAAGTTATTGAGCGTGTTAAGAAGCGCGTTGAAGAAGAAGCGACACGACGATCAAAAATACTTGACGGTTTGAATGAATCACCTGTTTTAGGTGAATTAAATTTATTGCATAAGAATGGCATTGAAAAAGTTGATCCAACAGAACGAAGCGGTTCGTTTAGAGGACGAGACAAAGTCTACGATCACTTATCAACAATGATCAAGAACGCTGAAAAGAAAATTACGTTAATGACGACCGATACAGGTTTTGTACGAAAGGTTGCGCGATTCAAGAACGATCTTGAGAAAGCAGTCAAGCGTGGCGTTAAAGTTCGTATTGCATCACAATTTGGCGATTCAACAAAGAAGTTTATGAAAGATCTTCAAGGCATTGAATGCAAGCACACGGACAAGACAAACCGTTTCTGCTCTATTGATGGCAGCCAGTTGATGATGATGTTAATGGACGACAAAAACGTTCATGAAAGTTTTGATTCAGCTGTCTGGATATCAACACCCTATTTTGTCCAGCACTTTGACGACTTGTTCGAAAAAGACTGGAAAGACATGAAGAAGTTGTGAGGATTACATGATTCATGAACAATTAAATATTGATGGCCCCAAACTTGCTTATTTGGGTGTAGTTCTTGAAGGTTTATCAGAAGTAGTTAAGGAAATGCCTTACTATCAAGCAATGATTGTCTATGACTCAGTTGCAGATCAATTGCCTGCAGTTTTGGATTCTTTAGTTACAGTTGCACGTGGTTTTACGCCTCCAGAAGAGAAAGATCTTAGAAAAATTACAGACACGGTTTGTAGGGTTGTAGAGGAGAAATATAGTAGATCGATTAGACCACTAACCACTGCACAGCGAGATAATTTGCATTTGAAAGTTTATGAAGCCCTTGGTGGCAAAAAGCGAGAGTAGAACCTGTTAGAATGGCTCTCTATTTCTGATCATGATCAATAACATATTGTGAGCTATAATTTAGCCAGACATGAAGAAGATATAATTCTTCATTCTATTTTTGTGCGTAATTAGTCTGTTTATTTCGGACTATATCCACTCGTTGGCGGATTAACTTGTTCTGGATTTGGTGTTGGACTTCTTGGTGGTGCCATGAGTCCGCGTTCGATGAGTAATTCTATTGTTGTATCTGGTAATTTCCCACCGTTTTCGATGTATTCTCCTACGTCATGTTGAGCGTTTGTTAGATTTATTCCCCGTGCTGATAACTCTTCTTGTATTACTGAATAGCGTGGGTCTCTGCACTCTTCTGCGTGCATTCGTAGATCAAGGCTTGTTGCCGGTGGACTTGTTTCAGACGCTTTTGACATTGGTCTATGCCCTACATCCTCTGAAATTCTTCGCGCCATTTCACTTACATAACTTTCCATTCTTCCATCTCCATGACACCAGCGGAATGTTGGTCAGACTAGAATCAGATTTTCGTCCAACCACAATTCGGGCGGACTTCAGTTAAAATAAAATGATGCAAAGCAGAATACGCCGGTCTTTGCGTTGGTTGTCATAGTATGCGAGAATTATTGTTGATATATAAACTTAACTTTGTTTAGTACGTAATTAGTCAAATGACATATTCGCAATAATCTCCTCCTCCCAGGCAGCGACGGTCAGCTGCTTCGCACGCGTAGTGCGCTACGCTAGTCACGTTCGGCTGATGCCTCGTGACCATCTGCCCTCTTCCGCTCGCTGCGCGAGCTCCAGCGCGCCACGGAGGAGATTATTGCACTTTACTAACGACCGACTTATTACGTACTTTGTTTAGTCTAATTTGATTCACGAAGCACTCCTTTATCAGATATATATGGTTCAGTACATTGACTGCGATCAAAACAGCATGGTCTTCGCATTCCGCTTTTGAGTTTTGAGCATGCAATGGTGATGCGCTTTTTGCGGGTTTCTGCGTTTTTTGTTGCACGTATCCAGCGGATCCAGTCCCAGCGTGCCATTGGTGTTATGTCATTCCATATCTTGTATGCTTGTGGTGTGGCTGTGAGAGCGGTTTTCAGGTCTGATGGTACGGGTGGTTCTGTCCATTCTTTTGTTGGCGTGATTGTTAGTGTTACTCTGTGGCCTGCATTTGCTTTGATACTTTTGAGTAACGTTTCATCTACTTTGAACCAATGGCTTCCGTCACCGTCGGGTTCTAATGTGGTTTTGATTTTGATTTCGTTTATCGTACCTTCAATCATGACCATGCCGCGCGATGGAAGTTTTGCACTTGCGTCTTTCGGCAGCCTGAGAATTTTCCAGGAGCCAAGATTGTATAATTTAACTTTTGTTTTAATCATGAGGAATGGTTAGTTATGCGATTGAGACTTAATTAATGTATACTACAATTGTACGTAATTAGTCTAATGATTTATTGGCAATAATCTCCTCCTCCCTGGCAGCGACGGTCGCGCGCGGCGCGCCCTCTTACGCTCGCTTCGCGAGCTTCAGCGCGCCACGGAGGAGATTATTGCACTTTTACTGACGAACGACTTATTACGTACCTACAATTTCTTAAAACTTCTTCAATGCTTTTCCAATCTTTTCAAATCCTTCTTTGATTTCTTCAGTGGGACGGGTATACGAAATTCGCAGATGTTTTGGTGCGCCGAATGCTTCACCTTGGACGCATGCGACGCCTGCTTCCTTGAGCAAGAACATGCTGAGCTCTTCGGATGTGCGTTTTCCGATGGCGTTGCTGACATCCGGAAATAAAAAGAATGCGCCGTTTGGTTTGATACATTCGAATAATTTTGTTACTTCTTTGTATGCAATATTTCTGCGCTTTTCCATTTCAGCAGCGCGTTCGCGGACGACAGACTGGCTCATTGCGTATGCTTCAATTGCGCCGTACTGTGCGAATGTGCACGCGTTTGAGGTCAAATGGTCTTGGAGTTTGGATATACTTGCGATAATTTCTTTCGGTGCGGCTGCGTAACCTAAACGGAAACCTGTCATGCCATACGGTTTTGAGAAACTTTGAACGGTGATTGTGCGCTGTTTGATATCGTCGCTGAATGATGCGATGCTTTTGTGCCTTAATTTGTCGTACACAAGCATTTCGTAGGCTTCATCGGAGATGATTGTAATTTTATTGTCAGTGGCGAGCTTTGCGACGGCTTTGAGATCTGCATCTTTGAAGACGGCACCTGTTGGATTATTTGGTGTATTAATCACAATCGCTTTAGTTTTTTTAGTGATGCTGTATTCAATTGCTTCGATGTCCAACTGATGTTGCTTTGTTTGGACGAATACAGGTTTTGCACTGGCCAACTTGACTTGTTCTGCAAAACTTACCCAGTATGGAACTGGGATAATAACTTCGTCATTTGGGTTGCAGAGCACTTGAAATAGTTGATAGAGAATTTGTTTTGAGCCGTTTGCGACGATAATTTCGTTGTCGCTATAGTTGATGTTGTTGTCGCGTGCCATTTTTTTTGCAATGATTTGCTTGAGTTCGATAATGCCGGGTGTGCTTGCGTAACGTGTTTTGTTTTTGTCTAGTGCATGTTTTGTTGCTGTTTTAATTTCTTCAGGTGTGTTAAAATCAAGCTCGCCCATGGCGAAGTCAATGACTTTCTTGCCTTGATTGATCTGCTCCTGGATTAACGGCTTGAATTTTAGTGTCTTGGATTCCTGGACTTGTTGAATGCGATTTGATAACATGGAGAGAAAGAATGCTTATCTGTTTTTTAATGTTGTCATCACAAAAAGTGGAAGCTTATTTGTGCCAATTGGTTTGGGATATTCTATTTGCATAATCTGTAGATATTTTGAGCACATCTTTTTGAATTCAGCAATGGATGGGATGTACAATTCAAGAGGAGTTGTCTCATAGCTAAGCTTACTGAAACTGTTAAACTCTTTTAATGTGATTTTTCCTGAATCGTGCAGTTTCTTAAGCTTCCAATATAATTCTTTTAAGGATAGAGATTGATTTTTTTTGTTGTAAAAATGTGAATAAAGATCCGCCGCCATGGCATCATAAAAATACAACTGTTGGTACTTTTTTCGATAAGTCTCTGTTATTTTTTCAACTGATTGCTTTTTTGTTTGTACCCATGTTTTCGCGACAAATAATCCCCCTTTGTTAAGGTGGTCTCTCACCGATCTAAATACTAATTCCATATCTTTTTTTGACACTACATTTAGAGAGGCTTCAGCAAAAATCATGTCGAATTTTACATTAGACTTTAATCTTCGCCAATCCTGATTAATAAGAATCTCTTTGCCTTCGTTTTTTTTAAGTAATTTAAGCGCTTCAAAATTTTTTCTATTGTAATCACAAACGTACACAGTCAAATTTTTAGAACTTACGAGATTGCGTAATTCCGGCGTTGAACCTAATATCAGTACTTTTATATTTGTTCCTCTAGATTTAATCATTATTTTGAGAAATTTTTCAAAACAGTCTAATTCTGCTCGAGAAGGTCTTACTGGTGGCCTGAAGTTTTTCCATGAAGTGGCTAGTTTATTAGTCCATTTTTGTAGATTGCTCATCTTCTACGTCATCCTCACAATCACGTCAGCTTTAGAAACGAGCCCTTCTAACTTTCCTTTGTTGACGACGAGAACGATGGGGAAGTATTTGAGTAAATGAGATAGCACACTCATCTTTGTCTGGGGTGTGACTATCGGTGGACAATCTTCCATAATATCCTGCGCTTTTTGGGTGCTGAGGTTGATTCCTTCACTCACTTTGTCGAGGACGCTGTGTTCGGTGACCAATCCCACGGGCTTTTCATTGTCGAGAATTGGTAGTTGTGAAATGCCGTACTTTTTCATTATTTTTATGATGTCCATGACTGCGTCACTTGTTTTTGCAGTGATAATTTTCTTGTTCATGATGTCTACGGCAGACAGTTCTTCGTTTTGCGTGAGTTGTTCGAGCGCATCAAAAATTTGCTTTGTTTTGCTATAGCCGGGATCAAGCAATTCTGCCTCGATTTTTGCAATGAGACTTTGAGAAACGCTCGCTTTGTGTGCGAGTTGCGTCTGTGTCAATCCAAGCTTCTTTCGGATTTGCTTGATTTCGTTCAAATTGTGTGTTGTCGACATTAGATCTCTATATAATTGATTCTTATCGTCTTTTTAAGGTTTGCGTAATATTCTTGCTGGAATAAGCAAAGGGCCGTACACTATTGCGCAGAGCAATGTTATGAACAGATTTGCGTCAAATCAGTCGTTTTTGCATATTCTCTTCAACCATCGATTGATCCAAGACCTGTTACTTATACTGTTAATCTTGCACCGATCTAATTTATTCCTAATGGAATAATTTAAGCAAGAATGTTTATAAATCATGTTCTAAAATAAAACTCCCAGCCGCCCCAAGGGGCGGGGTATTGATTAGTTGATTATAGCTGGGAGTTTTATAGTTGCAAAAACCCAATCACCGCAAGCGGTGGGTATTTGCAACAAATTAAACTAAAACTGGAGGAATGATATTATGGATTTGGAAACACATGCAATACGAAGACAACATTCAAAGGACAAAGATCCTTTGTACAAGAATATACATGTTGGCAGTACACTTCCTCTTGGGAGTGATCAGGAAATAGGTGGCATCGTCAAAACTTCGTTTACCGCGCACATTCAGAGTCAAATTGATGCTCGGCAATATGATGGTAAGACTTCAGTACCATACAAACTATCGCCGCAGGATTTATAAAATGATTAATATTGCGCGCGTCTGGAGGGTGTAATTATGTCAAATAAACATTATTTTTTTACGTCAGAGAGTGTTACAGAAGGTCATCCGGACAAAGTGTGCGATCAGATAAGTGATGCACTATTAGACGCAATAATCAAAGATGATCCAACTGCACGTGTTGCGATAGAATGTTTGACGAAAACTGGATTTGTCGTTGTTGCTGGTGAAGTTACGACGAAGACGTATGTTGATGTTCAAAAGATTGTGCGTGAAACTATTGTGGGCATTGGTTACGACAAACCGGAATACGGTTTCGAGGGCAGCACTTGCGGTGTTCTCGTTGCACTTTCAGAACAATCTCCAGACATCGCAGTTGGTGTCAACGAGGGCGAAAAGAAAGAGCAGGGCGCAGGCGATCAAGGTTTAATGTTTGGTTATGCAACCAATGAAACACCTGAATTTATGCCATTGCCAATCATGCTCGCACATAAATTAACTCATCGGTTGTCTACTGCACGCAAGCGCGGCGAAATATGGTACTTGCGACCAGATGGAAAGTCGCAAGTAACAGTTGAATATGTTGACGATAAACCAAAACGTGTTGATGCGGTTGTTATATCTACGCAACATCATCCTGATGTCAGTTTGGAAACTATTCGACGTGATGTTGTTGAAAAAATTATCAAACCTATCTGTGGACACTGGGTCGATGCTAATACGAAATACTTTGTTAATCCTACAGGTGTGTTCGTTCAAGGCGGACCAGTCGCTGATGCAGGTGTTACGGGACGAAAGATTATCGTCGATACATATGGTGGCACGGGTCATCACGGCGGCGGCGCATTCTCGGGCAAAGATCCAAGCAAGGTTGACCGCTCGGCTGCGTATTATGGACGCTATGTTGCAAAGAACATTGTTGCAGCGGGATTAGCAGACAAATGTGAAATTCAGGTTGCGTATGCGATTGGTGTTGCACAGCCTGTGAGCATATTAGTTGAAACGTTTGGCACGGGCAAAGTTGCAGATGATAAAATTGTTGAGTTAGTGCGAAAGACGTTCGATTTCCGGCCGAAACAAATTATTGACCAGTTGCAGCTGCGACGGCCAATTTACAAGAAGACTGCAGCGTACGGACACTTTGGACGCGATGATCCAGACTTTACGTGGGAGAAGACGGATAAAGTTGAGTTGCTGAAGAATGCGTTGACGGTTACTCTGGATAACTAGGTTGGGATAAATGGATGGATTAGACAAAATATTCGATGATCCGGACGATGAAGAGGAAGAACTTCCTGAAAAGAGTGCTATCGTTTATGATCTTGTTCAGCTTTATCGCGATAATTTTAATGTTCCTCGTGAAATTAATCCAATTGAAGGAGAGGATTACATTCAACTTGCACATGGTGTTTTAGCTTTTTTGGACAATGAATACCAGGATGCGATTGAAGCTCTTGAGCCATTGACACCAGGTAGAGCACTCATTTCGCTTATTGTTGGGCGGAGTTATGTTGCACTTGACAAAGAACGCGCAGCGCTGAATATGTTTAACCGGGGATTACTTATTCAGCCCGATAATGTCGAACTTATTCTTGATAAAATTAGTACACTTCTGGCGCTCGGCAAAGATGATCAAGCACGGCGCGCATTAGAACGTCGATTCGATGATCCTAAAAAAGATGCACAGATAATTCATAAACGAGCTGAAATGCATTATCAGCGAGAAGAATATGATCAATGTCTTGTTCATGTTAATGAGGCATTGTCTCTTGATCCTGATTCTTTGGATGCACTCACGCTTCGTGCATATGCGCATCGAGATAGAGGTGATTATGAACAAGCTTTGGAATATTTTACGAAATTGATTGATGTATCACCTGATGCTGCTTCGTTGCTCATCGTTCGTGCAAATATTTATTTTGAAAATGGCGAAGATGAAAACGCATTCCAGGATATTGAGTATGCATACCATCTCGAGCCGGATGATGTTGATATTCTGCAGCTGTATGCCAGTACTGTAGCACAGCAGGGTAATCGTACGGAGGCGATACGGCTTTACCGTGATGCTCTTGAGTTTAGACCAGATAATGAATTGATCCGTTTAGAGCTCGCTGAACTTGTCATGGAAGGATATAAGTGTGGTGAAGTTATTAATCTTCTTGCTCCTGTTACAACTGAGGAATATCATGATCCTCAAGCATTTGTACTTCGAGGATTTGCATATGAATTTCTTGGAAATAGAGAAGCAGCGATGTCCCATTATGATGCAGCTCTGCAACGTGATCCGAGTAACATTATTGCGCAACAGCATAGGGATTTGTGTGAACGCGATTATAAGAATGAACTTCTTGAGGACGAGATTCGTAAACTAGAACTTGCTGAACGAAGTGAACGCATGTGATTGATGACTTGGATGAAGACGGTGAGTATACTGCCCGTAAGTCTCGTGCAGTCTTGCTTGATACATTAGGTTTAGGTGAATTTAATCTTGATGAAATTTTAGACTCAATCGATCGTTTAGGCGCTGATCATGCCGGATTTGTGCCAGATTTTGATAGAGGTCTTGTTGCATTGGCGCAGCGAAATGTATCAACTGCTCTTGTTAATCTTCAGCGTGCATACTCAGTATCAGGGTTTGAACCAGCACTGTTTATGCTCGGTCTTGCGCATGAGTTGAATAATGATTCTGTTTCAGCAGCTGCGGCGTATGATTCAATCCTTCAATTTAATGAATATAATATTCCTGCACGCTCAGCAAAAGCTCTTCTTCTCCTCGGATCGGGAAACGATTTGGATGCCCTATTATCCATACATCAGGCACTTGAAGTTCATCCGGAATCTGCGATGCTTTGGTATACGAGGGCAAGAATTAATGCGAATATTGACCGATTTGATGTTGCCCTGGATAATATTGTACGCGCTTGTGTATATTCTCCTGATGTTCCTGCGTATCATCAGCTGAAAGGTGAACTGTATTTCAAACTTGAAGATATTGATGCGGCGTTTGATTGTTTTGATCGCTGTATTGAGCTTGCGCCTCGAAATCCGGATTACTGGCACAATAAGGGAGGCATTTATTTTGGCTTGAAGCGTTATGCTGAGGCACAATCCGTTTATAGTGAGGCCGTGCAAAGCAATCCTGATGATATCGCCATTCATTATGCACTTGCATTATCAGCAGATCAAAATGATGATCTTATAACTGCTCGCGTACATTATGAGTTTGTACTTGAACGAAATTCCCATCATGTTTTAGCTCTTTTCCATTATGGAACTGTGCTATCACAACTTGAGGAATACGCAAAAGCAGTTGATTGTTTTGATCAAGCTGTGTTTCATGATTCTGATCAAAAACTTGATGATGAAATATTTTACTTTTGGGGTGAAGCATTGATTATGTTAGGACGTTTTGCTGAAGTTCATAACGTTGCTGATAATCTTTTGCGAGTGAAACCAGAAAGTGTTGGCGCATATATGTTGAAAGGTGATGCATATCTTGGAAGCGGTGATCGCCAAAATGCGCTCGTTACCTATCAGGAAGCATTACGTAAAAATCCAGATGATGAGCAGCGGCTTGTTATTGAGGATAGTCTGAGGAGTTTGGATGATTAGTACGTAATTAGTCTATTTTTGTTTTGAGCCTAATAATCTCCCCCTCCATGGCAGCGACGGTCACATTGCGATGTGCCCTACTTCGCACGATGACGCATCGTGCTTCGTCGCGCCACGGGGGAGATTATTAGACTTTTTAATCAACGACGACTTATTACGTACAATGATTAATCTATTTTAATTAGTTATTCACATCAAATCATAAATCCGATAATCGCTCAGTTTTGATGCCCCTACAAGTGCTAGTTCTCCGGGTTGAAAGTTGCTAGTATATTCAGCGCTTCTATTTTCCTCTAGTACTTTTGCACGTACTTTAAGAACAACTGGATCTCTTACGTCTGGTGGAAATTCTCTTGCTAGTGATCTCGCAACCTTCAGTGCATTAATGCACGCTTGTTCGAGATCAGGAGCTTTTTTTTCGATGGCAGAAATTGGCATTGCCCATATAGGTTCTTCATTTTTAAGAGTTGCTTGAGGGTTTTCTCTGAAATAGTCTTCAAATGGCAGTCTCTTTTCGGCGATTGCTAATGGTATGTAAAACCCTTTTGCAGAGAATTTTCCTGCTTCGACAATAAGGTATCCTCCAATAACATTATCTCGCACATCGTCAGCATCTTTCGATATCAGTGAGTAATTCGGTTCGAGACCTTCTTCAAGGTTATAATCAGAGTCGTAATCATTCATATCAAGCTTATCCCATCCACTGCTATATAAGCTTTTCGTTATGTAGCTACTTACTAGTGGTGAATTTAGTAACATTTAAATAGGTGTTCTTTTCGGGGGTTAGTATGCCGCAAATCAAAGAATTTCGATTTATCCCAAGCATTGAGTACATGAAGAAGAACCCTGGCCTCTATCACAAAGCGAGCACATTATTTGGCACGGGTGCACAGGTACGCAGTGCGCTTGACCATTATAGAGATAGTGATCCTAATCATTTCAAGCATGGACGTTTTGAAGTACGGGATGTTGATCGGATGGAACTTGCGTTTGGAGAGGTTTACACTGATAAAGAACTTAAAATAGACATTCCTGCAGAAACTCCTCTTGAAATTGTTGTAGGCGATGAAGAGGGTCTAAGAATTCTCCTGGTCCACTTAGCAAATTTGCGACATCCTGATCTCCGAACACGATTCAAAAGAGGAGATTTGTATTCTCTTCAATCATCTGAACGTCGTTCGCTGTATGTTCCGGAATTTGCAATTGATGCATTGTGTGCGAAAGATCGTTTGTTTTTCGAAGATATCTATAAACAAAAGGGTCGTGAGCGTAGCGATGCATTGAGAACGGCGGGGATTATACGTGGCGAGTAAACTAAAAAAATTTGCAGCTGCTGCAGTGCTTTCAGGTTCAATGTTACTGGGCACGCATTACGGAAATCTTGCGTTGATTGATGGTACTATTTCGACTCAACTTCAAGACAATTCTACCTTAGAGGTTCCTCGCTATGCGTGGCGAAATGTACGTCCATTACGATGTTCAAAATATGTACGTGAAGCAGCAGAAGATTTGTTTGGTCTTCACTATTCAAAATCAGATGCATGGAATAGACGATATCATGACACTGTCGTGCGCACACTTGGTGAAGGTGATTCTCTTGAAGATTTAGCAGATTCAGGTGTACTTACACCAGGAATGATTGTTGGAATACGTAATCCTCACTCTCGTTACGCAGATAGACTTGACGAGAAAGGTGAAACAGTTAAGTACACTCATGTTGGACTTTATCTTGGTCAAAATTCACAAGGCGAATCACTTATTGCTGATTTGTACGGTTCAGCTACATTTGTACGAACTGAGAAGGATTTGCATGCTGCGGGTTTGAAAGCAGTTGAAGTGTTGGCGCCACAGAAATAATTTCTTATCTAATTTAGTTTATCGCCGATTTAACTTTTTCCACTGTTTCTTTATCCAAGCGTGCACCAATTTGTTCGACGACTTTTGCTGCAAGTGTTGATGCAAGTTTGCCTGCTTTTTCTATGGGATAATTGTTCAAATATCCGTATAAGAATCCTGCGGCATATGCGTCGCCTGCGCCGGTCGTATCGATAGCGTTGGCCTGTACACACTCAATCATATGGACTTCGCCCTGATGCGTAATTAATGAGCCCTGCTTTCCGCATTTTATTATAGCAGTTTTGCACATTTTACCAAGATCAAAG
>Ga0209542_10014289_pt1 | contig 13538 bp, 17 predicted proteins | sample RifCSPhighO2_01_FD_184028 | JGI IMG/M metagenome (GOLD analysis project Ga0209542, IMG submission 184028) | Soil microbial communities from Rifle, Colorado - Rifle CSP2_plank highO2_0.1 (SPAdes) (version 2) | ecosystem: Environmental > Terrestrial > Deep subsurface > Rock core/Sediment ... | reverse complement strand
GAGGCCGGGATTTCATGTGTGTTGGCTGCAGGGGATACATTTAGAGCGGCGTCAATTGAGCAATTGCAAAAACATGGAAGCAATTTAGGAGTGAAAGTTATTTCTTCTAGTTATGGGGCGGATCCGACCGCTGTTGCATTTGATGCAAAGAAGTATGCCGAAAGCAATGGGATTCAAGCCGTTTTAATTGATACGGCTGGAAGAATGTATACAAAAGAGAATTTGATTAGAGAGATGGAGAAAGTTATCCGCGTTATAAAACCTGATTTGAAGATTTTTGTTGGAGAGTCTATAACTGGAAATGATGCGACAGAGCAGGCAAAGACATTTAACGAAGCTGTTGGGATTGATGGGATAATTTTAAGCAAGGCTGATGTGGATGAGAAAGCTGGAACGGTTTTATCTGTTAGTTATGTTACTGGAAAGCCGATATATTATTTAGGGATTGGGCAGGAATATGAGGATTTGAAAGATTTTTCTAAAAAAGATGTTTTGAAGAATATTGGGCTGAGTTAACTTGCTAGGACTTCTTCTGCTATTGCTCTAAGGCTTGCGTATTCTGGGTGTTTCTTTTTAATTATTGCATCTCTTAAAGCGCTATTTGCCTTTCCTAAGTTAGTTAGAACTTTTCCTGTTGATTCATTTGGAGTTTTTCGGTATTCAGAACTAACTTGAACTATGCTTGCTGTTAGGGCTTTTCTAGTTCTCAGGGCTTCTTCTAAGGAGAGGTTAGGTCCTATTTTGTATAAACTATTAGTGTTTTCCATAAAATCATGGTAAAATGGATGTATTTAAATCTTTGTATTGTTATTACTGTAGAAAGATAACAAAGCTAGGCCCAAATGCCTTTTTGCTTCAAATGGTTTTCTAAGCGCCCGATAAGTTCTTTTTGAGCTTTGTTGATTTTCTGTTTTGCCTCTTTAAGAGAGAAAAATTGTGCTTTGTCAATTTCTGGGACCGAGATGAATTTGCCTGATTTTGGGGGCCATTCCATTTTGAAGTAATTACTGATTAGCAAGCCTGACCAGTCGCCTTCGAATGCCCAGCAGTGTACTATTTTGCCTGAAGCCATTTTTACTTCTTCTAATGGGATAAATGGCTCTTTTGGCTGGATGCCCGTTTCTTCTTTAAACTCGCGCTTTGCTGCTTCTAATAAGTCTTCATTTTCTTTTATTTCCCCTTTTGGAATTCCCCAAATGTCCTTGTTTTTGAAAAATGGGCCGCCTGGGTGAACGAGAAATATTTGAATCTGGTTGTTTTGGATTTTGTACATTAATAACCCGGCGGATGTCTTGGGCATTTTAAATGATAAAACCACAACTTTATTAACCTTTATCTGACTGGGATAAATATGTCAAGAACACTTACCGCATTCTTGAACATATCAAAAACTGAACTTGGAGAGAGTTTTTGACATGCTTGAGAAGTTATCATCTGTATTGAAGAAAGTCACGGATAAGGTAGCGAATGCTATATTCTTGGATAAGAATATGGTTGATTCTATTGTCAAGGATTTGCAGAGGGCTTTGATTGAGGCGGATGTTAATGTTAAACTTGTTGTGGAATTAACTGGAAAGATAAAGAAAGCGGCTCTTGATGAGCGAGTCAAGGGCTTGGAGAAGAAAGAGCATATTATCAAGTTGTTGCACGATGAGCTTGTTAAATTGCTTGGCGAGTCGCGCGAGATAAAATTAGGTAAGAAAAATGTGTTTTTACTTGTGGGTTTGTATGGACAGGGAAAGACTACGACAATTGGAAAGTTAGCTGCCTATTATGCTAAAAGAGGTCATAAAGTATGTGCTGTTGGATTAGATGTCCACAGGCCTGCGGCTGCAGAGCAGTTGGAACAGGTGTGCAAGAAAATAAATGTTAAAGCGTTTGTTGATGCTAAGGAAAAGAATCCCGGAAAAATATGGAAGAAATACGAAGAAGAGATTAAGGATTACGATTTAGTTATTGTTGACTCTGCCGGGAGAGATGCTTTATCTGGGGATTTGATTAAGGAGATAAAAGATGTTTCTAAAATGGTTAAGCCGACTGAAACATTTTTAGTTATTGCGGCTGATATTGGGCAGACTGCTAAGAAACAGGCAGAGACTTTTAAAGAAGCTGTTCAAATTAGTGGCGTTATTATTACTAGAATGGACTCTACTGCTAAAGCAGGAGGCGCGTTGACTGCTTGCGCTGAAGTTAAGGCGCCAGTGGTATTTATTGGGACTGGCGAGAAGCCTGCCGATTTAGAATTGTTTGATCCCGAAGGATTTTTATCTAGATTGTTGGGAATGGGTGATTTGAAATCTCTAATGGAAAAGATTCAATCGGTTGTTGGAGAGAAAGAGATTGAAGAACAGCAGGCGCGTTTGAAGGAAGGCAAATTTACCTTGAAAGATATGGAGATGCAGTTTGAGTCTCTTGGGCAACTTGGAAGTATGGATAAATTGATGAGTTTTATTCCTGGGCTTGGAAAGGCAAAGATTCCAGAAGGGATGATGGAACAGCAACAAAGCAAGATTAAGAATTGGAAGGCCGCGATTAAAAGTATGACAAAAGAGGAAGTTGAAAATCCGGATATTCTTGAGAAAGAAAGCGGAAGGATTCAAAGAGTAGCTAAGGGTTCTGGGGCGAGTACGAGTGATATTCGCGCTTTGATTAAGCAGTATAAAATGCTTAAAGAAATGATTCATTCACAAGGCGATTTATCTGAAGGGAAAATGGATCATGCGGCTATGATGAAGTTCGCGAAGAAATTTGCTAAAAAGATTAGGATGTAGGGGTTTTTTAGGAAGATTTAAATATAACCATTATTATGGTTATAATAACCTACATAGAGGTTATTATTAATTGAAATGGGATTGCTGAGAGCGATAAAGGGCGATGGGAATATAAGGAAGATATTTGGAGAGCGGGAGCTGAAGATAATTGAAAAGCAGCTTCTTGGAATAAATTTGACACAATCTGAGAAGAATAGGTTGTCTAGGGATATTAGAAAGAAATTTGAGGCAATTAGCGAGCTTGCTCGATTTTCTGATGAGTTTAAGCTGAAAAAGGGGGCAGAGGTCAATAGGTTAATTGAAGAGGCGAAAGAGGAGATTTTGAATGATTCTTTGCGCAGGAAGATAAAGAGTATAAAATTATTTGGCTCTTCTGTAAAAAATCAGAGAACATTTAGATCGGATGTAGATATAGCTGTCGAGTTTGATGATATTAATTTAACGGAAGCGGCTTTGTTTAGGAAAAGGATTCTTGGGAGGGCGCCCGAGAGATTTGATGTTTTGGTTTACAATGTGTTAGATGATAAGATAAAAAGGGAAATTGACAAAGAGGGAAAGGTTTTATGGAAGAAGATTCTAAGATAGAAGATAAAATCAACAACATTGAGAAATATCTTGAAGAACTACCAAATATTGTTCCTGCAGAATTTGAAGAATATAGGACAAATTTTGCGAAGAAGGCTGCTTGCGAGAGATGTGCAGAAATTATTATAGAGGCGGTAGCTGATTTGGCATTTTTAGTTATCAAGAAAAAGAACTTGAAAGTTCCTGAAGAAGATAAAGAGGCATTTGAGATTCTTGCTGGCGAGAAGATTATAACTAATGAAATTGCTAGCAGGTTTAGAGAAGCAAAAGGAATGAGAAACATATTAGCTCATGAATATGGAAAGGTTGATGATGCGATCGTTTTCCATGCTGTTTCGGAAGAATTAGTTAAAGATTCTAGGGCCTTTATTGATGCTGTAAATAAGATTCTTGGTGAGCGCAAAGTTGATAAAGCGGGAGATGAGGAAGATTAGTATGGAAAAAGCAGATTTAAATAATCTTGGGTTTTGGTGGGATTATGGTAGATGAATTAATTGATATTTGCGATGAGCGTAATAATCTTCTAGGAATTCAAAAGAAGAAAAGCGAGGCACATAGGGAAGGGTTATGGCATAGAGCTTCGCATATTTGGATATATAATTCTAAAGGCGAGATTCTTCTTCAATTGAGAGCAAAGGATAAAAGTCTTTATCCAGACATGTGGGACATTTCAGCAGCAGGACATGTTAGTGCTGGCGAAGATCCAGTCACTTCAGGATTAAGAGAGCTTAAAGAAGAAGTCGGATTAAAGGTAAGTAAAAGAGATTTACAGTTTTTTAAGATTATGAAGGACACTATAATTGCCAATGGAATAATAAATAATGAATTTGATTATGTGTATTTTTTAAAGTTTGATGGAGATTTTAAAAAATTAAAATTGAAAGACGGGGAGGTTCAAGAAATTAGATTTATCCCTATTAAGAAAATTGAAGAAGAATTAAGAACTAACCCTCATAAATATACCCCTCGGGGAGATTATTGGTTTGAGGTTGTTAATCAGTTAAAAGGAAAGTCGCAGATAACAATTGTTGGAAGTATGAAATTTCATACAGAGTATGAAAAGATAAAAAAAGTGCTTGAAGCTAAGGGGTATAAAGTGGTTATTCCTCTTCTTGATGCTTTTTATACCAAAGAGAAAAATCCTAAAAGAAAATCAATGGAGGATTTTAATAATGAACTAGAAAAGTCGGATGCTATTCTTGTTGCCAATTATGAAAAGAATGGAATTAGGGATTACATTGGCGTTAATGTCTTTATGGAAATTGGAATGGCTTTTAACCGGGGTAAGAAAATATTTATTTTGAAGGGCATTCCTGGGAATTGCAAAGATGAATTGAAAGCTATAGGAGCAATTGCTCTTAATGGAAATATTGGCAAGATAAAATGATCGAGAAAGCAGACGGCGAGATAATTGGGCGCGGGGCGGAGGCGGTTCTTATACGCGATGGCAAAATGCTGAAGAAACTTAGGGTTGAAAAGGGATATAGACTGCCGGAGATGGATGAGAGAATTAGAAAAATTAGAACAAGAAAAGAGGCGAAGATTCTTGAGAAGGCGGCTGGATTGATTAATGTGCCTAAAGTGATTAAGGTTGATGATAAGACGAAGGAGATTGACATGGAATTTATTCCTGGGCTTAAATTAAGCGAGAGCTTGGATGGCTTGCAGGAGAGATTGAAGATTTGCAAGATGATTGGCGAGTCAATTGCGAAATTGCATGATGCAGGTATAATTCATGGAGATTTGACGACTTCAAATATGATTTATAATGGGAAAGAATTGTATTTTGTTGATTTTGGACTTGGGTTTGAAAGCAGGAAGATTGAGGATAAGGCGGTTGATTTGCATTTGATTAAAGAAGCATTTGAAGCAAAACATTTTAATTACGCTAAAGAGTTTTTTGATTCTGTTTTGACTGGATACAAAGAGTCTAAGAATTATAAAGAAGTGTTAATTAGATTGGAAAAAGTTGAGAGGCGAGGTAGATATAAAGGTGCATACTAAAGGCCAAGCTGTCAAAATAGCAAGAGTTGAGGATGCTAACGGAAGAAATTATATGCTTCTAGGATTGTTATATGCTGATAGAAATCCGCAGAGGGACGAGTCTTGGAATTCTGTTGGGAGAAGATATGATCAAAAGGGAATAAAAAGCAGGATTAAAGAACTAGAAGTCAAGGGAACTAGAGTTTTTTATCAGGATTCTAAGCTAGAGGAAGAGATAAATGCAATTCTCGAAAGATAATTTGTTTCTTTTTTGTGATGTCAAGAATTTTTATAAAGCGAATTCTTGAGCATGCTCAAGAACCAAAGCATTCTATGTGCTTTAGCGCAGAGTTCTTGACACAGGAAAGATTTATATAGCGAAATCTTTAGGTAGTTGCTCACTAAAAATTTTATTTATGAAAATGATAGAAACTAAAATTCAAAAGAGATTGAAACCGGTAGTTGATATTGCCAAACTAAATGAAATCTTAGCACTAGAAGGTGGTGTTCCGGATGAATTTTCTAGAGGGGTGCGAATGCAGGGAGTTGTGGGGCATTTAGTTTATCCTAGAGAGCTGGCTGTTTATGCTATTCGTGGGGATCAAAGTTTTAGAACGGCCAATCACATGGGAGTTGTAAGCGCGATTAAGGAAATTCCATTTGAGGCGGATTTAGCTGGCCATAATGGCTTGTTTCGTATTTGTGGTTTAGATCATTCTAGACTTAAAGGGAATTATCTTGCTTTAGCCAGAAGTTGCGAAGAAAGATTGCCTATTAGTGTTGGGGGTATTTTGTTCTATGATGTTAGAGAATCTAAGTTTAAGTTGAATGTGCATGGGCTGAGATTTGAGAGAAGGAATTATAGGTTCTAGGCAAAAAGATTATAAGGTGTTTACTTGTTGATTAATTATAGCCCCGTAGTATAGTGGTCAAGTATGATGGCCTTTGGCGCCGTAGACCCAGGTTCGAATCCTGGCGGGGCTATTAATCAGGATTCGAAGTCCTCAAGAATCATAGATTCTTGGTCCCTCCAACATTAACATGTTGTAGGAATCCTGGCGGGGCTATTCCAGCTCACGAGAACTTACAGTTCTCGGATCCTTCAACTTGTGAAAGTTGAAGTGATTCGAAATTTTGATATTTTTTTGGGCTGACTTTTGCTGTATAATTTAAGTAGTAGCTGATGATGTTTATAGACGAGGAGATTAGAAAAGTATATAAATAAGTAATGCTTGTCCTTTTTTCATTTCAAAAGGGTAAAATCTAAAATCAGAGGTGAAGCTTCATTAATGGAAACGATAATAAAGGAGAAAATTAGCGCCGATCATTTGTTGTATGTAAGTCTTAAGTATACAAAGACTTGCGATGTAATTATTAATTTACTGCATAGATGGAAGATTATGATTGAGATGGGAATGGACAGATTAGTTGAGAAAGCTAAAAAACAGAAGAAGTGGAAGCCGATTCCTGATGCGCCGCGTGCGAAACTTGTTCAGTTAAAGAGAATTTATGCTAATGAGCCTGTTGTTTCCCAGACTTTAATGGTGTATGAGTTGTTTAGAGACATAGAAAATTTGGAAAAGGTTAGAGAAAGTGAGTTTAGGAAGGGAGTTAATTTGAAAGTTATTTACATGGGGGAGACGATTAACGTGAACTTGGACAAGCTGAAAGAGTATTCTGAGCTATTAGAAAAGTTTATAAGTTATCTAAAATAATTCTCTTTTACTTGTAGAGGCTTATAAGTAAGATTTCGTTTAAAATGGGAAAATTAATTACTATAACATCGGGGAAGGGGGGGGTTGGGAAGACAACTACTGCGATAAATCTAGGCGCGGCTATAAATAAATTTGGAAAGGATGTTGTAGTTGTGGATGCTAACTTGACTACACCGAATGTCGGACTTCATTTGGGTGCGCCTATTGTGCCTGTGAATTTAAATCATGTTTTACTTGGAAAAGCAAAAATTTCTGACGCAATATATGAGCATGAGTCTGGCACAAAGATTATTCCAAGCTCGCTTTCTGCTAGAGAGTTGAAGAGGATAAATCATGCAAAGTTAAAAGACGTTGCTAGAAAGCTGAGAAAGATTGCGGATTATGTAATTTTTGATTCTGCTGCGGGTTTAGGCGAAGAGGCTATTAGTGCAATTGATTCTGCTGATGAATTGATTATCGTTACTAATCCAGAAATTCCTGCAGTAACTGACGCTTTAAAGACGGCTAAGCTTGCGGAGGATATGGGAAAAGAGGTTAGAGGTGTCATTGTAACGAGAGTAAGGGGAGCTAAAAGTGAGATGCCGATTGCTAATATTAAAGATATGCTGGAGTTGCCTATTTTGGGCGTTGTGCCCGAAGATAGTAATGTTTCAGAGGCTTTAGTTTTGAAGGATGCGTTACTACATACTCATCCTAAAAGCAAAGCATCTAGGGCATATAGGAAGATTGCGGCAAGTATTATAGGGTATCGGGATTATAAGGAAAAATATTCTTGGTTTGATAGGTTCTTTAGCACTCTTGGAATTTAATTATCTGATTTTACTGCCTATTTCAATGTCTTTTTCTGGCTGTATTAGAATAACTTTGGACTCGTCTTCGGAGGTTGCTGCTAGGATCATGCCTTCAGATATAGTCCCTTTCATGGGTTTTGGCTTAAGATTGACAAATAGAATACAGGTTTTGTTTTTTAGTTGGTCTTTAGAATAATACTTTTTGAGGCCTGCGCAGACCGTTTTAGATTCTTTGCCTATATTGACTGTCAATTTGTATAATTTGTCTGCGCCTTCTATATCTTCAATTTTTTCTATTTTACCTACGCGCAGATCTATCTTTTCCCAGTCTTTGAAATCAATTGCAGTCATAATGCCTTCAATACTAGAAGGTTTATTAGCTTTTTCTTTTATTGCTTGTGGAGCATCCTGGTCTATCTTTTGGAAGAGGATTGGAGACTTAGTTATTTTAGATATTTTTATAGGTTTATTTAAGTTTTTTATATTTATATCAAAATTAAAGACTTTTGCTATCTTTTCTGATGTTTCTGGGATGAAAGGAGAAAGAAGGATTGCTGCGTCTTTTATTGCGTTTGCTACTTCATATAGGACAGATTTGTCTTTTGTCTCCCACGGTTTCTTTTCTTGGACATATTCGTTGCATTTGTCTATGAATGCAAAGATTTCGGCTAGTGCCTTGTCTAATTCTAGATTGTCTAGATGTTCTTTTACTTTTCTTGCAAGATGTGTTGCGTCTAGATGCTTTGAAGACGATTTTTTTAGGCCGTATTTTTCAGCTAGTGTGGAAACGCGCGAAATTAGATTGCCGAGCTTGTCCGCAAGCTCGTGGTTGTGTGATTCTACTAAGGCGATTTCGGAGAAATCGCCGTCTTGTGAAAATGGAATTTTTCTAAGCAAGAAATATCTTAAGCTGTCTGCACTATATTTATCTGCGATTGCGATTGGATCTATAACATTTCCCAGAGATTTTGAGATTTTTTGGCCGTTTGCTGTTAAATAACCGTGAACCCAGATTTTTTTAGGGACTTCATAGCCGGCTGATAAAAGAATTGCCGGCCAGATTACAGAGTGGAACCAGTTTATTCCTTTTCCAATTGTATGAATGTCTGCTGGCCATAAGGTTTTTTCTTTTTTGCCTAGTGCCGAAATATAATTACTTAATGCGTCTACCCAGACATAAATCTTGAAACTCTTATCAATTGGAGAGTCTATTCCCCAAGTTAGATTTGTTCTGGAAACGCAGAGATCCTTTAATCCTTCCTCTTTAACTCTTGATATTATTTCATTTGCTCTTGATTCTGGAATAATTAAGCCATTTTCTAAAAGTTTTAGAACTTGTTTTTGGTATTTGCTTAATTTGAAGAAATATGCGTCTTCTGATATCTTCTTTGGCTCTATGTTGTGCTCTGGGCATTTGCCGTTGACTAAGTCTCTTTCTGTCTTAAAGGATTCACAGCCGATGCAATAAAGGCCTTCGTATTTTCCTTTGTAGATATCATCTTTGTCATAAATCTTTTTGAATAGTTTTTGTGCGAAATCTACATGTCTTTTTTCTGTTGTTCTAATAAAATCATCATTTGAGATATTTAGTTTCTTTGTAAGTTCTATAAAATATTGCGCATTTTTGTCTACGAATTGCTTTACAGGTATGTTCGCTTCTTTTGCTGCCTGCTCGTTTTTTTGGGCGTTTTCATCTGTCCCCGTTAGGAAGAAGACATTTTCGCCTATTAATCTGTGCCATCTTGCTATAGCGTCAGCTAGGATTTTCTCGTATGCATGGCCTATGTGTGGTTTTGCGTTGACATAGTCAATTGCCGTTGTAATGTAAAATTTCTTTGCCATGATGAAGAAAATGGCGGGGGGTATTTAAAATTAGGGTTTGAGAGTTATGCGAGTTGTTTTTCTAGGTGTGAAAGGATTTCTTTTGCTACATTGTTCCAGAATTCTATTATTTCCTTTGTTTGGGCTTCCGATACTTTAAATCCACGATAATTGGCATCGTGGCGGATTGTCTTAAAGCGATCCAGATAGTTTAGCTTTACTTTTTGTGTGTCTTTTAGAAAGTCTATTTCTTTTAATATTTCTAAACTGACATCGTGGCTTTGCGGTGCATAACCTTTAAGCCACCACATAGCTTCCCCAAGCTGGCGAATAGACTCGTAGAGCTCCCTTAAGATGATAGTTGCGTTCTTTTCATTTAAGGGTATAGATAGAATGACTTCTGCGTTGTTTTTAGAAGAATTCAATAGCGATTTTGTTATACCTTTGTCAAATGTTTTTTTGACTATTTGCTTTGTTTTTACCAAGTATTCTATTCTTTCTTCTTTCATTTTTTAACCTCAAGGAAACCAAATAGAACTATTCCATTAGCTATAGCATTGAATACACTTACTTCTATTGAATTTCTGCTAAATTCGTGGATTTGTATTCTTCTTCCTATTTCTTTCTCAAATTCTTGAAGTTGTCTTAGTCCAAGAATTTTATATTCTTTTGAATCTTCTTTTTCTATAGCGATATCTATGTCTGAACTGGAAATGTCTTCTCCTTTTCTAAAACTACCAAATAATATTATTGTTTTTGGGTTGTTGTAACTGTTTACTAGAAATTCAACAAGGCCGCCTTGATAAATAAAGTTTAAATTATATACAATTTTACTTCTAATATAGGTCCAATTTGTTCTATTGGCTTTTATTCTCCATATTTTACTTAGTTTTTCTATTTGTATCATGTTTAATTTTTCAAGCTCTGATAGAACATCTCCGAGATTTGCCTTTGCTACCCCTGCTTCTTTTGCTAGATCGCTAAGGCTGAATTCTTTTTCAGGATATTTGTAAAATACTTCTAGGACTTTTTGGATAGCGGTAGCTATATAGAACTTACGATATTCTTTAATACTTATCGGTATCTTCATATAACATATGTTATAAATAAGAACTATTTAAATGTTTTGTTTGGGGTTTTATTCCTTGCCTGGAACAGTCCAGTCATAGTCCTTTAGGCGGCCGTCTCTGGCAGGATCCCAGTACATTGTGGCATCGTGGCCTAGAACGCCTATTGACCTCGCGAGCAGGATTGATTTTTCATCAATATGTAGGTTTCTTAGCTTTGATTTGCTTGATAGAGTTGGATCATAGATAACTACATTATTGCATAGTTTTTTGTAGAACTGCGCTTCCAGATTTGATGGTATTGCTAGAGGCGACATTTCAATTGGTGTTAGATTGTGCACGGCATTTGCGTCTCTAATTACTCCAAGGTATGCAGCTATGTCTTGTGGGTAGAATGTAAAGACGTCTGAACTTTCTCGATCGCCTGCGTGAGTGTATCTTATGTTGTAAGTGCTGTGTTCTGGAACTTGCTGGAACTGGCTTTTTAGACTCCATGCGACTGCGCGCCTTTCAGTCGCGCCATTTATTGGAACGTGCTGCAATCTTACACTATAACGGCCTTTTTTTCTTGTTCTTGACGGGACTTTGCAGACTATATCTGCTCCTTCGTATTTTACTCTAGCGGAATCTGCGTAAGCATCAACTTCTACTGGGCTGCCTAGTTTTTCTCCATAAGCGAAGATTCTTGCAGCTTCTGGAATCCAGACAAATGGAACGACTCGCTTTCTAAAATCTTGGCCTTGAACTGGCCTGAAGGCGTATCCGATGAAATTAATGTCTTCTTCTTTTCTTCCTTGGAGATGGCTGAAATCTCTGGCTCTTATTGCCAGAGGGATGTCATTACATGCGTATGCTGCCCATTGCGTACGGGGCTGGCTTAAATGGATGAAGTCTCCGTGCTTATAATTTAATCTTGATGCGCGAGCTTCGCCATGGACATTTCCTATAAAGCGAGGAGGGATTATTGGGGTTCTTACTTCTAAGGCATCCTGTGCTGGATCTAAGTCAAGAATTCTTCTTACTAACCCTCTCGGCGAATAGACTCTTGTTACATTTAGGTCTAGTATTTCATTTTCTTTTCTATCTTCAAAAAAAGATTTTCTGTTGTCTGTCATTTTATCTCTCGATTATTAGAGTTTATTATACATTATGAATTTAAGAGGTGATTTTACTCACCACAATAATAAGATTTAAATAATTGGAAAATATAGCTAAAATGGAAATGGATATTTTTCATGTAGATATGAGCGGTAGAATTTATGAGGAGAGAAATATTGGGATTGCTCTTGTTGGTATGGAGACAAAATTACATTGCGGATGTGCTTTAAAGGGAAATCTTATTAAGTTGGTAAAAAAAGAGCTGTTCAAGAACAATATTTTTGAGGATTCTGCGAAGCTTTATGCTATTTGCATATTTTTGCTTGTTAAGGATATAAAAAGCGATATTAAGACTTTAATAATATGCAATGATGAAGATTTTAGAATAGTAGGGAAGGTTTTGTCAGATTTATTGAAAGATTATCAATTTGAGATTATTAATATAAGCGAGTTTAGAAAAAGGCTTGGAAGAAATATAGGCTCTCTTGCAGATAATTATGCAAATATTTATAGAAGAAAGGCGTTAAAGCCTAAAAGGTTGTTTAAGGGCAAGAAGCTAAATGTAGTAGAAGTTAATTTCAAGGTAATTAAACAGTATTGGGAGTGGCCAAATAAAATTAGCGTAAGCGATTAGCGGCCTTCCCAACCAATCATGCGCATAAAGCGCGGGTCAGCTTGAATAATCAAGCATTTTACGGAGCCGGTTCGCTTACATTGTATAAATGAAGATGAAATTATATAAACCTTTCGGTGGAGGCGGAACATGATTGAGCAATTGCGCGAAGCAGGGTTGACAGAGAACGAGGCTAAGGTGTATCGGGCTTTATTGGAGCTAGGTCCTAGTCACGCTGGTGCAATTAGCAAGAAGAGCGGGTTACATCGCAGGGTTGTTTATGACACAATTGCAATGCTTTCGCAAAAGGGGCTTGTGGGCTATATTTTAAAGAATAATGTAAGATTGTTTCAGGCGGTGAATCCTGCCCGCGTGTTAGAGATAGTTAAAGAGAAAGAAGAGAGAATTAGCGAGATACTTCCAGAGATGATTGGAATGTTTGCTATCACTAGAGAAAAAGAGGAGACTAATTTCTACAAGGGAAAGAATGGATTGAAGACTGTGATGGAAGATCAGATAAATGAGGGAAAGGAGATACTAATTATAGGCGCTTCGCCTCTTGCTTATGATATTTTACAGTTTTATTTTAAGTGGTTTGACAAAAGGCGAGTTGAAAATAGAATTAAAGCTAGAATAATATTTAATAAATCTGATAAGAAGATTAGGATTCCACTTTCTGAATTGAGGTTTTTGCCTGAAAAGTATAGTTCGCCTTTGGCTGTTAATATTTATGGGGATAAAGTTGCCTTGATTTTATGGAGCAAGGAGAATCCCTTTGCTGTTGTGATTAAAGATAAGCAGATTTCTGAGGGATATAGGAAGTATTTTGAGCTGATGTGGAAGAGCGCTAAAGGCAGATAGCTAGCTATATATGACATATATTAAATATTGAAAATTCTTATAAGCCGTCTTATTCTTTATTTGTTATGGGTGATATTGGGGAACTTGTTGCTTTCTTAGATGGTTTGGTATTACTTAATGATGAGAGTCGTGCTGCTGAAGAAATACTTGGGGAGATAGAGAAGTATCCTCTTAAGTGGCTTCCAGGGGCAGAGCTTTCCGATGCTAAAGAGGGTTCTATGGTTGAAGCGGTT
>Ga0209542_10014288_pt1 | contig 13539 bp, 10 predicted proteins | sample RifCSPhighO2_01_FD_184028 | JGI IMG/M metagenome (GOLD analysis project Ga0209542, IMG submission 184028) | Soil microbial communities from Rifle, Colorado - Rifle CSP2_plank highO2_0.1 (SPAdes) (version 2) | ecosystem: Environmental > Terrestrial > Deep subsurface > Rock core/Sediment ... | reverse complement strand
TACCGAACCTATACCTAATGCACTTTCCGAAGCGATGCCATCGGCGACGTCAGTTATTGAACCAGAAGCCGTACCATTGCATGACCATTCAACCGTTACTCCTTTGGCATTTAAAACGTCAATTTCCGTATCAATTCTGAAATATATGTTTTCCGTGACTCCGTCCACGGCATGAGCACTATCAGCAAAAGCCACAAAAGAAAAAGCGGCAAAAACCGCAACTAAAAAAAACGACCATTTATTAATCCGAATGCTCAATTTACCCATAGCGACAAAAATAGGCATCCTTCACCATTTTAAATAATTTATTATTAAAAATAGCTTGAAAATGCTTATAGGATGTTAGTTTCTAATACCCTAATTATATTACTTCTGAGTTTCATTACCTAATGAGCCTGTGGATAACGACTATAATCAACGAGAATACGTCGGTACCTGATTAACCGAAGTATAAATTGAACCCTTAGAATACCAGTTGAACTCACTGGTATTGATGCAGAATACTTTCTTGAAGAATTCGGGATCGTCAGCTACGGCCTGATCTCCGGTCGTATTTACCCAGTGAAGGATACCGGTGTCTTCTCCGGTGGTTTCTACGCCATAGACCTTAGGATCATTAGTCTCACAGTTTCTGAAGAGACCAGAAGTTACTAAAGTATCTCTGGTAGTTGAGGAAGTGTTTTTGACCGCACTGAATCCTCCCAGATGTCCATAGAATCCGAAGATAACTGGATTTAAGAAGAGTCTCTTGTAGCCCCACTCGTTGGCTATGTATATGTCTGGATCACCTGCCTCGCCGGCAGGCAGGTCAGAACCGGCGGCGCTGAGAGTGTCGCCTTCTTTGAGATCCAGGGCGGCAAGAGTGATGAATCCACGGGAGGCGGGGGTTTCCACCAGAGACGGACTAGCCGTTGGCTGGGGTGAGGGAGTAGGGGTTGCTATCGGTATCGGAGTGGGTGTAGGAGTCAGTATAGCTCCGGGTAAGGTCATCACATTACCATAGATTGGCACATCGCTTAAAGATGGCTCTGCTTGAGTTGGATAAGTGAATCCCCTAAATCCAACGCGGACATTGCCAGCGGCAGAAGATGATAAACTAGCCCTCACTAAATAGGTCTTGGACATACCTAATCCTATTATCACATTACTACTAAATTGGACCCGATCAGGATCGGAACTTTGATTAGGATAATACCCAAGCAAAGAAGAATCATAGGTGTCATAAATAAAAATATTGGTAAAGTTACTCAAACCGCCAGCTACATCTGTCGACACATAAATACCGTTCAGATAAACATCTCCGCCTGACGCGGTTAAAGTAATCCGCGCTACATCAACATTTTGTGCGCCAGCTGATATACTTTTCGCTGGAGATGTTTCGCTGTGCAGTGTTGCCGTCAGAACTGGTGTCTCTTGAGCCGATACATAGAAGAACACGCCCAGAGATACGCCAATAAGCAATATAAAATTTAAAAATTTAATCATACAACCATTATATCAAAAATATGTTCAAACCAAAACCCCGCCCTTCTAGAAGGGCGGGGTTGGTTTCGAGAAACGCCATCGCGCGAATCCCGAGATTAACTAGACTACTTACTCAATATCTGAGTATCAACCAATGTCTTGACTAGACCATCAGTGAACCAGTCACTCGTGGTTGTTGAGTGGCTAGGTGCTGATTGATCTGACCAGACGAAGGAAGCACCAGTAGTCAAGGCTGCAGCAGCCGATTGCTTAGTACTTACCGTGGTTCCATTTGGATTGGCAATCTGAGCATTGATCGAATTACCAGCAACAAGGGCACCGGTAATAGTTGCTCTCAATTCGAGAGTAACAGAACTACCTGCAGAAACCACACGCTCAGTGGCAAATACGAACTCAAGTAAGTCATTGCTAGAGCTGTAGCTATCGCTTACCGCAGTACCAGTGGCACTATCAGTAATATCGACACCATTCTCAAACAACTTGTAAGAGCTGGTAGCAATTGTGATAACATTCGAGCTCGACGCTACGGTGAAGGTAATATCGTTCCATGCTATCTGACCACCGGTAGCAGACAGAGTCGTTTTGAACAACGTCTGAGTACCTCCGGATAGAACAGTAGTAGGCAAAGCGGTAGCAGTAAAGGTCGGATAACCCTTAACATCCTTGAAGGCATTACCGCCGTAGGATGACGTAGAAAGACCGTTAGTGGTGGTTATAGAACCAGCACTATTTCGGTATTTCAAACCATCCAAACGAATCGTTACACTTCCGTTAGTATCGCTACCTCCGACGCCAACGCTAGCAAACTGAACATCAACCGAATAGGTCTGTGTTCCGCCTGATTGAGGCAGTGAACGATTCAATCCGGTAAAGGAAGCTGAACCGGTCGTAGAATTAACTGTAGTAGTAGCCAAAGTTGTCGTACCACTCTTCAAGACCAAGTTAGCAATTGCACCCGATGAAGAAGCTAACGGGGCTGTAGAACCTACATTATCCCAAGGAATATCTACATAGACTTCGTCTAGATAGTAATCATCATATGTCGGAGTAAGAGTGAAGTTGTAGACATTCAATGTTGTGCCTCCATTTACAAACCTTGAAGTTGGAAGCGAACCATTAGCTGTAGTCAACGAACCAGTTGCGGCCGTTATTGTCTGACCGGTAACCTGCGTTGCGGTGACGGCTGTACTTGAACCAGTGGTTGTTCCAGCGGCATCCATATTGGATACGAATACATCAGTTCCGCCAGCAAAGGTAGAAGCAACATTGCTCCAAAGTTCGATCTGATAGGTCTTATTCTTGGGCATGTTGAAACTAACTGAATAGCTGTTGGAAGCGGTAGTCGAAAATGTTGTCTTGAGAGTTGAGGTATAGACTACTGCATTAGTATCACTTAACACCTTAACATAGGTATCAGTAAAGTCGCTAGTAGTAGTACCACTGTTGCTATACAGACCGCTTTGAGCATCAAAGGTCAAAGTGTTAACATTGACATCCTCTGAAGAGGCGGCAGTCAAGGTATAGTGGCCAACTTTCACTAAAGTCTTTGGCGAAACAACCGACTGATTAGCATAACCGGTATATTTACCGGCTGTAAACGAACCGGTCTTGATGGTTAATGTATTACCAGCCTTTACGCCACTTGGGCCATTGACATAGTCTAAGGTCGTCATACGCTGAACGTTGGATGAACCAGTGTCAATATTGGCGATAAGAGTATCGTTGGTATTATCAGCTGTGTCATCAGTACCGCTGGCATCATAGATATCGGCTCGAATCTCTACTACCCTCGGAGTTCCCGGAACAACAATCAATGAAGAACCTAGAGAAACCTCTGCATAAGCAGTACTGTTTGATGCAGTCGGTGCACTATCAGACCATAAGGTCGTAGTGGAGCCAATTTGAACACCATCAATAAACAAGGCGGCATTTCTGAATGACATTGAAGCCGTACCGCTTGTGTTGTTTATGCGAAGATTCTCAACCTTCATTTTTTCACCGGCTGCCTTCAACTCAAACCTGGCCAAAGGAACACCAGCGGCGCCCCTTACGACATCGCCAGAAGGCGAATCGGTGGTCTTGGTTACAGTCAAAGTACCTGAATTGATCTCGATCTCGTTGTCAACATCTCCAATCGGGAATGTAGAGGATGATAATACTGCCGCTCCATACTGGGAATCAACAGCCCAGAAATCGGGTTTCTGCCTCAAAGAGAGGTGAAAATCTTTTCCGGAACCGCCGACCACATTAGCTAATACCTTTAAGACTCTAGATCCAGTTTCAAGCTTGACGGGACTGGCAGTAAGGTCAAAGAGTAAATAGCCATTAGCGTCGCGCTGAGCAATAGCAGAACCTACCTGAACTCCATCAACATAGAGACGGAAGTTCTGAATATCTGCTGTCGCAACTGAACCAATTCCTCGAAGTTGGATAGTTCTCAACCAGACATATCTCTGGGTAACTGAAGCGGTATCCTGCCAGACAATCACGTCATCTGCAGGATCGGTAGCAACACCAGTGCTATCAGTACCGTCATTAGTTCCATCGCTCGGAGTTGTAACTGCGGCGAAGGTAACATCAGCGAGGGTAGCTGTTGCAATAGTGTGCAAATTACCGGAAACACTAACATTAACGCCATTTACGGCAAGAGTCTGAACGCCCATAGTTTCACCAGCTGTTCCATTAACATCAGCAACGACTGATATAACCTTAGAACCGGCTACTGTGAACAAACCAGCGGCATCGTTGAATAATACCTCACTACTTGAAACAGTAGCGGAATCAGTCAACCTCTTGTTGCCGTCGTATAGATAGACATTAGTTATTGAAGCATCTGCTGATACACCAATCCTCTTAAGTTTGAGGGTGGTAACAGTTGAACTGCCCGAGAACAAGAAATCAGCAAGATCAAATCTAGCCTGACCATCAACTATGGTTCCGGCTACAGGATTAGACGAAGCGAGACTAACTGACAACGGGCCGGCTGTTACTACCGGTGTTCCTCTTGTATAAACAGGAACATCGTTTACCGACATATAGTCAGCACCTTGGGGATACCAGCTAAACTCATTGTTGTTAATACAGAAAACTTTTTTGAAAAAGTTAGGGTCATCAACAACCGCTTGAGCTCCAGAGGTATTTACCCAATGAAGTTGACCGACATCCTCACCGGTTGAACCCAATCCATAGACTTTTGGATCGTTAGTTTCACAGTTTCGGAATAAACCGGAAGTTACGAATGCATCCCTTGTCGAGGGTGATACAGTCTTAACTGCTGCGAAACCCCCAAGATGTCCGTAGAAGTTAAAGATAACAGGATTCAAGAATAATCTCTTGTACCCCATCTCATTCACTATATAGACATCCGGATCGTCTGATCCTGCAGCGCTAATAGTATTGCCTTCTGTAAGACCGTAGTCTGCAGGAGCAACCGCACTTGCCACAGGAGCAAGATATGCGACACCAGATAACGACAACACTGTCGTGACTGATGTTAAGACGGTAAAGACTTTCGCAAATCTTTCCCGGCTTTTGTGTGATAAGCTATTCATTTTATTTTTATTTATTTCTGTAATGAATTTGTTTCATCAACTCCGACACAAGGTCGAAGGAATAAATCAATTTCAGAACAGTTTTTAACTAATAATTAATACCTGACATTCCTTAATTCTCTCTACTAACTCATCGTCCCGCCATCGAAAAAGTAACATAATTTAATTTCAACACCGGCAGAACAATGAGAGAATCCTGTACAAGCTGACTCCCGTTTTTATAAACGAGTCAGAAGTTTATATATTTTTCGACCTAATAAACTCCTAAAAACAGCAGCTCATTGGCTCCAAGATTCAAATCAATAATAACGTTAGATTCTTAAAGCATTTGCAACCTATTTTGAATTTACATCCTTTAAGTTTTCAATGATCCTTCTTACTTAGCTACCTACCTTTATAAGATACTTTTCGAGGTTTGACCTTTTTTTAGATTCAAGGTCGGACCTCTGGTCTAACTTACAAGGGTAGAAAGCTGTGTTTGACCCCTACTCATAAAAACCAAAAAAAACCAAAGCGGTCTAATTATGGGCCTTTATCTACATGTATCTTCATAATGACCTGTTAATACTATATTAATGTTATTTAGGAGTCAAATACACCCCTAAACACTACACAGAAAGGAACTGGTATAGATAAACTCAACTCTTCAAACTTAAGTATACTTTTATTATGTCTAGGCAACAATAGTCAAATTGTGGATATCTAAATAGCATTATTGCTCAATAAATACGGCATCTTGTCTAGGAATCTTGGGGGTCTAAAAATAGGCATTATTGAGCTGTTTATAGATCATATTATCAAGTTGTCAAGACAAGCCAATGAAGTCAATTTTATTTTATGGCTTTATCCCTAAAAGATCATCTGGGCCTCAAGAAATACAATCCGCTTAATCCCGATCATATCCTAGTAATCTCCCGGGGTATGGTGACAGGCAGACCTACAAACAAAGCTACCACTATATTTGTTTGATTCACTACCGAACAATACAAATACCTATCGCCACCACCATAGCTTACAAGTGCCAATAAAAGCAGTATATAGATGGGAATAATATTTATGGTGACATTTATTATCCTTATGTCGTCACCAATAATTATAGTGACAATTTATTGCTTCACCTATCTGTCACCAATGTCACCATCACTGTCACCAAAACTAAACCCCCTTAGCTTGCTGCGACTCTTAAAAAGATAAACGTTAAGCTAAGGAGGGATACAGCTCAACATTCTTCAAGTCACAGCAAGTTAAGGGGGCTCACTTATGATTATTCTGGTGGAATTTTATCACCTTAAAACTTTTATACACTACGATTAGGTTAAAGTCAAATATTTTAATTTCCATTAATTTTCAGCTGAATAGTAAGCTGCCTTATTTTCTATTTTTCTATTTATCAACCCGACTTTCAATAATTCACCGAGATTTCTTTTTACTGTTCTATCGGAAAGAGCATTGAATTCATGTATTATATCTTTCGTCCTAGTGTTCGGTGATTTTTTTATAAAGTTAAGAATCTTTTCCTTATTTGGATTTAATTCCAAATTTTTCTGAATATTCTTTGGGGCTACGGCTGTATTTTTAACAAGCATCTGATCTTTATTAGTTGGTTTAGAAATTATAGATGTAACACTGCTCTCTTTTTTCTTTAAACTGATAATAAGATTATTTTTTACCTTTAAGAGTTCCAGTTTTAATACCAGTAAACTCCGCCTAGCCAAAAGAGGGGGAATGATTTTTTTAGTTATTCCGAGATAATTGATTAGTTCAAATACTTCCAAAATTTCATCAATCCTTGTTATTAATTTTTCGACGAGATAGTATTGTGCGACATCAGCATCCTCTTTCCGACTCCTGAATCTAAGATATTCGTCCGTAAAAATCTCAATTTTAATACCTAGTTTTCTGGCAAAAAAATCATCCTCTAAGTATGGGAGGCTTCCAGTTACTAATACAAGAGCATTAGCAAAGTAATTTGTGGTCTCCTCTATTTTCATTGTGTTTTGCTAAGATATTCCCGAAAAAAAGTATCTATATCTTTACTGCTGACAACATAAGACTTCCCGCTCCTGATATACAGCATACCCACCAGTTCACCTTTTGAGTTGAGGACTTTTGCTCCAGCTAATGCAATATTAGTTAAAGTATCCAAAATTATTCTGCCCCCGCTTACATAGCTAATAATGCCCCTTTGAGCAATGGCTGCTGGTTTTGAAATATCGTATAATTTACCCGTAATCAGCACGTCCTGACCGTTTTGATAAATCAGACCGGTATTGAGATCTGAAACATTCAGATTAAGTTCGAGGTTTGTTATTTTTATAATAGCTAAATTTCGTTTTACATCAAATGAGACGATAGCTCCTTTCACGATTTTATCTTCATATAAAACCTGATAGGTGCTGCCTAAAGAAGTCAGATCGGCTGGTATGACAACTAATCCGTCGGAAGAAAGAATGATTCCGCTCCCGGATTTGATAATACGGTTATCTTTAAAAACTTGTATCGCAACACTGCTAAACGAAGCTTCTGAAGAAATATGCTCCCAGAAATCAGGAGCTAATAAAGGAAGTGGGGTCGGAATTAATTTTTGGTTTTCAATAGACCCATCATCTCTAATCCGGAATTGAGATGAAAGATACGCCTCCAGATTATCGCCAAAATAAGTAAATACAATGTATAAAACTAAAAAAGCCCCTAACACACCTCCTAATAATCCGGTTATTAAAATTTTCAGAGTATCTAAACGCATTTAAGGGATATATAACATGAATTGTAGAAAATCAAAATATCTCTTTGGCTCTTTCCCAAAATTCCGGATGATCTTGCTTCTCCTTCATCCAATACCACCATTCAGCACCCCAAAGATAAAAAGTATCAAAACCAGTTTGGCTTGAGAAGCTAATCATCTCATTAAATTTATCGATACCCATCCTACTAAGCTGGGTATCGATAGGCGTATTGACTATAGGCTCAAGAAGCCATGGTTCCCCTGACAACTCTATTACAATTGAAGGTTTATCACCGTAAATCATCCTGATTAAATTATGTTTTATTCTAAAGAATGCCGGAGTTATCGGATATCGTAACGGTCCGATAAAATTACGCCACCAAACATAGAGATATATACTTGTCCCAAAAACATCGCCACGCTGATAAGCCTTGTACCAAGTTCCAAATTCTCCGCTATCAGTTATTATTATCGGTCTTGAAGGATCCAGATCTTTAACTAATCCTATTTCCTTATCCAGAAAATCAATGCTCAAATCACCGCAAGCATGCTTGCTGAAAAAAGTTAAAAATGACTCATTCTCAACCTGCCAAAACTTGATATTCTCATAATCTTTATAGCGGTTAACAACGGTTTCAATATATTTTAATATATTTTCCCGTTTTTTATCTTCGGTTAAATTACTAACCCATTCCGGCTCATGACATTCAGGCCAGCCGGGGAGTCGACGGCCAACAGCCAATATAACTGAAGCACCGGCCTTCTTAGCTTCTTCCATCTGAAAATCCAGTTCTTTAAAGTTATATCTACCTGCTTCTGGCTCGACTAACGGCCAGTGCGCCGAAAATCTGAAATTCCTAACTTCAAGATCATTCAATATCGCCAAATATGTTTCTTTCCAATCTAAGCCAAGTTCATCAGAGTGGAATCGACTAAATGATACTCCGTAAGTGAGTTTATCGACAGGCGAATAGTCAAAAGAGAGAATAAAAAAACTAGCTAGAACCAATGCGCCCATAATTATTACTATTTTAGTCATTATTGAGGAATAGGATCAAAAAACCGATTAAAACCGATGTTATTCCGGCAAGTTTGTTAGCTAAAATACTTCTGTCTAAGTTCTCCCTAATCCCAGAAACTTTATTACGCAAGAATAAAACCATAATAAAAGTAAACAAAAACTGGAGCCCTAAAAGAGCATTGACCAGAGAAACACTGCCTAAATTTATTGCAAAATAAAGAATGATAAATCCGACCCCAGCTAAAACTTTATTAAAAACAAATAAAAATTTGGACTTGCCGGGAGCGTGATGAAAGGAAAACTTAACTTCTTCTCTAACGTGACTAAAGACCAATGACAAAAAAGCGCTGCCGACAAACCCCATTCTAGTCCAAAATAAACCATTAATAAAACCGGTTTGATTGAAAGATAACTTGAGAAGAACATAAGAAATTCCAAAGAATAATCCCGCTAAGACCGCCGAAAAGAACACATGTTTTTCTATTTTTCCTAAAAGAAATATTCCTAATATTAAAAACAGGAAAGAGAAGGCGTTTAGGGGAGAGAAAGCTTCTTTAAGGATAACTGTAGAGAAAATATAGGTAAAAATTGCCCCCATAGTTCCGATTTGCGTTGCCGCTATAGAAACATCGCTTTCTTTTATGGACTTATAAAGAAACATCAGACCCAGAAAAAATGCCGCTCCCGAGAATATCGCCAGATAAAAATAATGTAAACCGGGCCATGAAACACCAAAAGGTATCAAAAAAACAGCTGACAGGCTTAATATAGAGACCCCAAAAGCATAAGCGTGATATTTGGGAATATGTCCGCTAAGAAGATATTTATCGATAACAAAGACTATCGAATTTATAAAATAGGCAATAAGGGCCAGATATAACCACAGCATACTTAAATATTTAAAACATTCTCTCTACAAATTTTAGCATATTCTAGGGCCGATGGGCGAATGTGACGCTCAAAGGTATTGTAATCTATCTCTACTAGGCCGAATCTTACTGAAAAGCCATCCTTTATTTCAAAATTATCAAGCAGCGACCAGTATAGATAAGATCGGACATCGGCGCCGTCTTGGATAGCTTTCCAAATCCAGTATAGGTGATCTTCTATAAATTTTATGCGATCATCATCAGTAACATTAGGAATACCATTTTCAGTTATAAAAATTGGTTTTTTAAATCTTTTAAGATCCAGTAAACGCTGGTAGATGCCCTTAGGGTAAATTTCCCAATTTTTTGAAGAAACTAATTCCTGACTAGGTAGGACGTCGAAATTTTTAAATACCTTTCTATCAATACTGTAGTAATTTAGACCTATGAAATCATAATGGGGGAAGGCCTTTGTGAAAAAATATAAATTACGATAATAACTATATAGTTTCCCTATTATTCTTTTCACAAAATTATTTCCGATAACCACATGGGCGTTACTTTCAGTAATTCCAACCTCTACATTATGCGACATTACTTTGGGGATCGGAAAAGGAGTAGATAAACTAGTGATTGGCCCTTTTTCAATATTGAAATGAGCGGGGGATTGGTTATATATCTTTTTTATCTCTTTGTAGGCCTCAATGTGAGATCTAACTAAGTTCCTGTTAGCTCTCCTCCATTCGAAGATGTTCTTATGCTGTGGTGGAAATAGGCCTATCAGATAGGAAAAGCTGCTGTAGATTGTCGTAGACTCATTAAAAGTTATCCACAGGTCAACTTTATCTTTAAGGTTTTCGACTACATATTTGACATATCTTGTAAAATATTTGGTACTATCAATGTTTAGGAACCCTCCTTTTTTAGCAAACCAGATCGGATTGGTGAAGTGCCAGAGTGTAATCATCGGCTCGATTCCCCTATCCCTTAATGCCTTGACAACATTAATATAGTGTTGCATTTCTTTTTCATCGAATCTCCCCTCCTCCGGCTCAATACGAGACCATTCAATAGAAAATCTGTGTATATTCTGATTTAGTTGCTTAGCAATATCGAAATCTTCCTGATACCGATTATAACTATCGCAGGCTTTGCCTGAAATAAAATTAGCGGGGTCTTTCCCCTCTTTCTTTAACTGTTCGAGTCTAGCCGGAGACTTCTCCCACTCCGTCCAATCGTTATGATTATCCCCCTCTATCTGGTGAGCTGACGTCGCACTCCCCCACTTAAATCCTTCGGGGAATTTATAAATAGGCATGGGTTAATTTTAATATTTAAATACGGAAATAAAAAGAGACACAGCATTGTGTCTCTTTACGCAGAGATGTTTACAATAATATTTTAAGCACCTTGATGCGAGCATCCCGTGCTATAATTTCATTTTGGTACATCGTTAAAATAGCGGCCAGTTTATCGGGATTAACACTCGGACTAGATTGCCATGCCTGAGCATCTAACTCCAATCGTGACTCGAGTATATTTATCGCTGAAATCAAATCTGCCGGATTAATGCCATTTTGATATGCGCAGACATCAGCCTGTATCTCTAGCTCTAGCGCACGATCATTAGATAGAGGATTTGCATAATGCCCTAAAATAACATGGCACATTTCATGAACGGCATAAGCAAGGGCGTCTTTTTTAGTAAAGACATTAGCCATATCTCTATAGAGTTGAATTTCGATACTTTTATTCGAAATTACAACCATACTGGATTGTCCTCTATAGCTCTGGTTATTGCTTTTTATTTGAATGTTTTTGTCTTTTATTACCTTGCTGAACATATCCCTAAGCCTTGTATTTAGTTCCGACATTCTGAAACTGAATATCAGCCGGTCATCAAAGCTTATTGGGACATCTATTCTGGTTGATTTATCAGACTCCATGGTAGCACTATTATCTCTTCGAATAGTATAGTCTGATGAAAAATAAAATACTCTTGCCTCGTATGGTTCATTATCAGATTTTTCAAAGTACAGATAATAACCGGATAATCCGACCAGGATCAAGAGAATTGCAATCCCGGGTATCCAGTACCATTTCACGGCAATCTCTCCCTCCAGAATCTTAACTTAAATCTATTGTTCAGTATGTTTACTATACATCTTTTGTATAAAAAATCAAGCTCTAAAAGAGCTTGATTTTTTATCTTATTAAATTAAGTGATTAGTTCTTGGGGGTTTCGACGGCCATAAGCTCAATATCAAACAACAAGGTCGAGTTAGTTGGAATTAGACCATCACCGACTACCCGATTGCCATAAGCCAAATCGGGCGGTATTCGAAGCTTTCTTTTGCCCCCGACCTTCATTCCTACCAAACCAAGATCCCATCCCTTAATAACCATTCCTCCTCCGAGAATAAATGAAAATGGCTGGCCACGGTCATAGGAACTATCAAATTTTTTTCCGTTTGTCAGTGTCCCTAAATAATGAGCGGATACTACATCACCCTCTTTAGCCTCTCGGCCATAACCGATTGATACATCAATAATCTCGAGACCACTGGGAAGTTTTAGCCATTCTCCTGACTTTGCGGCCGTATCTTCTTCAGCTGGCGTAGGACTTAATTCTTCCTTAGCTAAAAGCCTAGTCAGATCCGTAGAATTATCGGAAACATTTCTAGCCTTCATAATAAAAAACCAGACGGTAAGACCGACGAGAATAATAACTAGATAGATAAACATATTTTTAAGCATTAAAGTGGTTTAGGCTTAGTACCATCTAGGGGCGGATAAAGATCGGGATCAATGGTTCTCTCAAAACAAACCCTGCCCGCATCATGCCACCATACGTTATATGACTCTCCGCCTATCGGATATCGAGCCATATCCGGCGCCACCGGTACAGGCTTTGTTAACACTTCTAAAGATGTGCCGTCTATAGACTTAGCATTAAACACGGCGCACAACTCAAAACTTAATCCGCCCAGAACATTGTATTCATAAAATTCAGCATTCCCGGGATCCTTCGAAACAATGAAACCACTGATTGGATCCGCCAGATCATTTAAGCTAGCGGGTAAAGACTCCTTGCGCTGCCAGTAATTTATTATCTGCCACTGAATAGTCTGTAGGTCAGAAACACGCCTTTCATCCATCCTTACCAATCTCTGGTTCACGGGACTTCCGGCAATAAAAAACCCGGTCACGATACCAATTAAAACAACTACTGCTATAGTCCAATCAAAAATCCTAATCCATTTATATTCCTTGCCACGATCTTTAAGTTCCGAGAGATAATGCACAAAAACCGAACCGGCAATAAATAAAATAGCCAGTATCTTTAAAACAAATCTCTGAGAGAGCTCTCCTTCAAGAAAACTCCTCAAGAGAGCTACCAAATCGCCTATTATAACCAAGGTAGCCGCAAATAACGTAAGGTAAAGAAGCCATCGTCGAATCTTGAGGTTACGTTTTTCAGGAAATTCATTAATATCTTTTCTTAAAAACCAAGATACCCAAATTAGAACAGGAAAAACTATAACGAGAGTAGCCAAGGCATATCGCATTGTACTAAGATAGGATGATTGCGATGAATAAGGATCAGAAATTATATCCGGAATATAAACATTAATATATTGAAAAACTACTATGCCAAGACTGACAGCACTTACAATAAGCGTAATAATAGATAACAGATAGAGAAAGACATCTCTGGGAGTATTGTGGTTGGAAACTGTATTGGGCATTTTATTTTTTCTTAAGCTCTTCTTCGATCATACTCTTAAAAACAGAGTAGGGTTGAGCGCCGACAGTGAGTCTGCCGTTTATAAAGAAACTCGGTGTTCCATTGACACCAGCAGCAGTTCCATCAGCTGAATCTTCATC
>Ga0209542_10014286_pt1 | contig 13539 bp, 12 predicted proteins | sample RifCSPhighO2_01_FD_184028 | JGI IMG/M metagenome (GOLD analysis project Ga0209542, IMG submission 184028) | Soil microbial communities from Rifle, Colorado - Rifle CSP2_plank highO2_0.1 (SPAdes) (version 2) | ecosystem: Environmental > Terrestrial > Deep subsurface > Rock core/Sediment ... | reverse complement strand
TTCGCCGGTTAAAGTGTTACGTGAGCTGGGTTCAAACCGTCGTGAGACAGGTTGGTCCCTATCTACCACAGGCGTTGAATTTTGAGGAGATTTGTTCCTAGTACGAGAGGACCGGAATGAACCAACCTCTGGTGTATCAGTTGTACCGCCAGGTGCATTGCTGAGTAGCTAAGTTGGGAACGGATAAGCGCTGAAAGCATATAAGCGCGAAACCGACTCCAAGATGAGAATTCTTAGATTTCCCCAAGATGAGGGGTTCGATAGGCGCCAGGTGTAAGCACCGTAAGGTGTTCAGCCGGGGCGTACTAATAAATCATTTATTTTTTAGCGTAATGATAGATACAGATTTTATTTATCTTTACTTTTATGCTAGTGCTGCCACGTCCCGATTACATCGGGACGTGGCAAAACACCACAGAATATTAAGTTCTGTGGTGGCGATTATACCAGGGTTGTCCCACCTGTTCCCATTTCGAACACAGAAGTGAAATACCCTAAGGCCGATGATAGTGTGATGAACGCGAAAGTAGGTAGTCGCCACCTTAGAACTTAATCAAAAAAACACTTCAAACTGCAGTCTGGAGTGTTTTTTGTTGCGAATGTACACACATTTGTACGATTTTCAAATATTTGATAGACTGTAGTAATTAATCATGGATATTTATATCAGAAAACAGAATTTTATTTTGCGAAGAATTGTTATATCAGCAATGGTGCTAATTTTAGTTATAGGATTTTTAAATATCTTTCAGAGCCAGGTACGGAATTCTTTTTACACCATTTCTGCTCCTGTCTCTAAAAGTTTTTGGAAATCCGGAAATTCCGCATTTAGCTTTTTAGCTTCTTTTTTACCCAGTGAAAACGCTAAAAAAGAGAATGTAATACTACGTCAGGAGAACCAGAATCTATTGGCCCAAGTGGCATCCTTACAAGATTCACTGCGACAGGGTTACCTTGCGCAAGGGGCTCTGCAAGTAGCAAAAGAAAATAATTTTTCGTTATCATTGGCTCATATTATTGCCCTAGACCTGCATAGTGATTTTGTTTTGATTGATAAGGGGTTGGAAGATGGAATTTATGAGAATATGCCCCTTATTTCGAATGAAAAAGTGCTTTTCGGCAAAGTGCTCCAGGTGTATAGAAACTTCTCAAAGGTGATGCTTATTTCAAACTCCGCAAGTGTGTTGGATGTCAAAATCCAAAGTGATGAGTCTCAAAAAACACCAGTATACGGGGCAATTAAGGGTACGGGGGCCGGGTCGTTGTATCTTGATTTGGTTTCTTCTGACGCTGAAATTAACGAAGGGAATGTGCTCATTACGTCGGCTCTTGAAGGTATTTTCCCCAGAAATCTTTTGGTCGGGCAGATTATTTCAAAAGACAAAAATGATTTAAGGCCCTTCCAAACCGCCCAAGTCCAACAATTTTTTGATATTAAAAATACCGACACCCTATTCGTGATAACGAATTACAAAAAGTGATATGTGGTTTAAATATCCTATTATTCTATTGCTTTTTTTGATTACAGCCCTTTTTCAGGCAGGTTTTTTACCATATTTTAGTATTATGAATGTAGCGCCTAACCTTCTTTTTATCCTCTTTTTTATCGCCGTTTTTTTAAAAGCAGAAAAAGATTATTACTACGAATTTTTTTTGGTAATTACTGCCGGATTTTTCTTAGATATCTTTTTTAACGGGCGCCTTGGGGTTTCAATTCTTTCCCTGTTTATCCTTTATCTCGCGATACAATTTACCCGGCACTTGCTTGAAGAGTACCAAGACGAATATTTTGTGGGGTACTATGTGTTGTCATTTTTAGTTTGTTTTTTTGCCTATGGTTTTCTTACGCAATTGCTACTAAATCCATTAACGATAGGTATGAATGTTGGTATTGTTACCTTGGTACAGATTCTTTACAATGTAACAGTCGCTCTTTTGGGATTGTATGCCTACGAACAAATAGCTGACTTTTTACATCAGGACCGGCAATTAAAATTACTTTAATAGTCATGAGTGCATTTTACGATTCAAAATATAAGATCAAAGAATCTTTTGGAAGTCTGGAAACCCACGAGGTTTTTTTGGATACACTGGCGCACCAAAAAGAAGAAGAACTTGGCATTACCGAAAAAAAATTTGAAGTAAAAATAAAAGAAAAAATAATTTATTTCATTTTCGGGTTATTTTTTTTAGTTTCTCTGGTACTTTTTTACAAAACATTCTATCTGCAAGTTTTTCAAGGGGCTGTGTTGCACCGGGCCAGTGAAAGTAATAAGGCAAAAATCAGCCTGATCAGGCCGGAGCGGGGCATTATTTACGACGTCAATTTAAAAAAATTAGTGATGAATTCTCCGGCGTATGATTTTGTGTGTGATAAAAGAAACTTTATTGCCGGATCTTCAGAATATATTAAAGAACTTGCAACGATTTCTGAAATAACAGGAATGGCAATGCAAGAATTATCAGAAGTTATTACGCAGTCACAGGAATCAAAGGTATTAATCCTTGAAAATATTGATCACGAAGTACTATTGGTGCTGGAGGCAAGAATTGATGAACTGCCCGATTGTAAAATAGAAAAAAATACCATGCGTAACTACACCCTGGGTTCGGTTTTCTCTCACGTGTTAGGATACACGGGCAAGGTAACCCGCCAAGATTTACAGGAGGGTGAAAATTACACTTCCAGTGACTACATTGGAAAAATAGGTTTAGAAAATTTTTATGAAGATGAATTGCGGGGGACGCCGGGAGAATTTGAATCTATTAAAAACGCTTCAGGGGTAAAAGGCGCAGAGAGTGTATTGTTGGAACCCATTGCCGGCTATAATTTGGTGTTAAATATAGATGCCGATTTACAGAAAAAAACGTACGAAGCTTTGGAAAAATCCATTAAAAATATCGGCTCTAAAAAGGGCGTAGCCGTAGCCATCGACCCACGCACCGGGGCGGTATTGGCTATGGTTTCATATCCTGCCTATGATGATAATGTTTTCAGCCAGGGAATTTCGCAAAAAGATTTTGACGCGTTGCAAAACGACTCTAACCAGCCATTTTTTAATCGTGCGATTGCCGCAAAATATCCAACAGGGTCTACCATAAAGCCATTTTTGGCATCAGGGGCACTGCAAGAACAAATTATTTCACCTAACAAAATTATCAACGACCCGGGTTATTTATTGGTTCAAAGTGAGAATGATCCTACGGTAACCTATCGCTTCGGTGGAGTGGTGCCTCATGGCGATGTAGATATGCGTGAAGCTATTGCCGTTTCCAGCAACATTTATTTTTATACTATTGGTGGGGGATATGGTGACCAAAAAGGCCTTGGGCCTAGTGGCATTAAAAAATACTTGGATATGTATGGTTGGGAACAAAAAACCGGTATTGACTTGCCGGGAGAATTTGCCGGATTCGTGCCAAGTCCGGATTGGAAAAAGCAGAAAAAAAATGAAAACTGGTGGGACGGAGACACCTACAACCTTTCCATTGGCCAGTCTGATTTGCAGGTAACGCCTTTGCAGGTGGCGGTAGCCTACGCGGCCATTGCCAATGGCGGGACACTTTACAAACCACAAATTGTACAAAAAGTTATTAATGGCTCCGGTGAAAACGCTTCACTTATACAAGAATTTAAACCTGAAGTTGCCAGTCAGCTTGGCATAGATCCAAAAAACATGCAGGTAATACGGGAGGGTATGCTTGATGGTGTACAAAAAGATTATGGGTCTAGCGTAATGTTGCGTGATTTACCCGTTAAGGTGGCGGGAAAAACTGGAACGGCTGAGACCAATAAAGCAGGATTTTATAATACCTGGTCTTCTAATTTTGCACCCTATGATGACCCTGAAATTGTGTTTGTGGCGACTATTGAAGGTGTGCAAGGGTTAAGATCGGCCACATTACCCGTGGCGCATGATGTGTTGGAGTACTATTTTAGTAAAAACAAGTAAAAAAACAGAGCGGTCAAGAAAGCCGCTCTCTGCGAATGTGAGTTACCAGTGGCCATCCCTGATGGCCCAATAGGCAACGACGCCCATCAGGACTAGCCCCACCACTGTGGTTAGGATCAGCCACGGTTCTCTTTTCAGCCAATTAGACATGTTAAACTCCTCGGGTTGGCGTGGTGTAATCTTTTAAATTATACCACCCTTAAGATGTAGGGTCAATAGTTTGCCATTCTAACTACTTCCATGGCCATTTCCAGTTCCTGTCCCACCAGTGCCATTGCCAACCGCAATTGCACCCAACAAACTTTCTTCCTGTGTCTGATCCAAATGCGACCACCCCGTAGATGAATGGGTTGCCGCACTTGGGACATTTGTCGTAAGGACATGATTCGTGGGGATTGCTCTTCGCCTGGAACGCGAATGCAATAAACCAAACTACAAACATGATTGCCATAATGACCAAAACTTTCCGGCTGAAAAAATTTTTCATGGCGGGATCCTCTATGTATCCGTGAAAAGGAACAGCACTGCTTAAAAGTATCACTGAGGTAGTAACATGTCAACAGTTTACCTCTCCAATTATTTTTGATATGATTATTTAATTATATGCAAAGCATATATTTAATCACTCGGTCGGAATAATAAATTGCGATTCCTTATTTTCTAGCAAGCGAAGGCAATAAAGATTTGTGAATCTTTATTGCCAAGCGGCGACGAAAATATGCTTCGCATATTCCTCCCTCCTTCATAAATATGGCAACCATAGATGAACTGCGAAAAGTAAGATTGGAAAAATTAAAGTCGCTGCAAGACAGCGGTGTTTTGGCGTATCCGGCAACCACTAAACGGACGCACTCGGTGGCTGATGCCCTGGCTGATTTTGTTAAAATTTCTAAGTCCGAAAAAGAGATAGTGTTGGCTGGTAGAATAATGGCGCAAAGAGGCCATGGTGGAGCCACGTTTTTGGATATTAATGATGGAAGTGGCGTGGCTGAACAGGAAAAGATTCAAGGTTTAATTAAAGAAGACAAGCTTGGCGAAAAAGGTTATAAATTTTTCATTGACCATTTTGATATTGGGGACTTTGTGGAAATTAAAGGGGTTCTGATTGAAACCAAGAGGGGTGAAAAAACCATTGAAGCTACCGATTACAAAATGTTGGCCAAATCTTTGCTTCCGCTGCCAGAAAAATGGCATGGGCTTCAAGACGAAGAAGAAAAACTGCGTAAGAGATATTTGGATATTTTGTTTAACCCGGAAGTGAAAGAAATGATCAAAAAGCGCGCCGTGTTTTGGAACAGCATGCGCCGGTTTTTAATGGAAAAAGGCTTTTTGGAAGTGGAAACTCCGGTGTTGGAAACAATACCCGGAGGTGCAGATGCAAGGCCTTTTACAACCCATCACAATGCTTTGGATATTGATGTACATTTGAGAATTTCTATGGGTGAGTTGTGGCAAAAAAAGCTCATGGTGGCGGGCTTTGAAAAAACCTTTGAAATCGGGCGCATGTTCCGCAATGAGGGCATGGATGCCGAACACTTGCAAGATTATACGGACATGGAATTTTACTGGGCTTACGCCGATTATAAAATGGGCATGGAATTAGTGGAAGAAATGTATAAATATGTTGCTAAAAAAACGTTTGGCACATTGAAGTTTAAAATAAAGGGTCTTGACATTGATTTGGGAAAAAAATGGGAAAAATATGATTATGCCACAATCATCAGCAAAGAAACCGGTGTAAATATTGCCGAAGCTAGCTTGCCGGAAATGGAAAAAGCCCTGCAAAAATTGAAAGTTGATTATGATAAAAAGGGCTTTAATAAAACCCGCGCCATTGATAATTTGTGGAAATATTGCCGTAAAAACATTCAAGGCCCCGGCTTTTTAATTCATTTGCCCATTGAAGTTTCGCCCCTGGCTAAAAAAGATGAAAAAGACCCTAAAAAAGTTCAGCGTTTCCAGGTGATTTTTGCTGGTTCTGAATTGGGCAATGGCTACAGTGAATTAAATGACCCCATTGACCAGGCCGAACGGTTTGCCGAGCAGCAAAAACTGCGTGATAAGGGAGATCAAGAAGCCCAAATGTTTGATAAAGATTTTGTGGAAGCATTGGAATACGGCATGCCGCCCACCTGCGGATTTGGTTTGTCAGAGCGTGTCTTCAGCTTCTTCATGGACAAACCCGCCCGCGAAACCCAGATTTTCCCGTTGATGAAACCAAAACAAAATTAACATTCATTAATTTTATGAAAGATGAAAGAGAGAAAGATGGTTATTCGGATCCCGCTTTTGAGCCGAGGACTGTCCAGGAAGCCCTGGAAGCGGTAAGGGCGCTACGCGAGGATTTGAGAACTTCTAAGCTTATGACGATTGCAGAGGGAGACGAAGAGGTCGCCTATTCCGAAAGCAAGAAAGGTAAAAGAGTTCAAGCCAGGATTGATGAGCTTATAGAAAAATATAGTGAAGACCAAATTTTCATAGATTATTTAGCCGGTGAAGAGGTTGATGAAAAATTACAGACAAGACTTGAAAAAGAAAGGAGAATAAAAGATCAAGAAAAGGTTGTTGAAAAGTTGGAGCGAAAAATCGAGGAATTGCAAGATCAGCTAATTCAGGCGAGGGAACATTTAAGAAAATTAGAAGAAGAATAACATGAAAAAGGTTTTAGTCTTTGGAACATTTGACGGACTACACGAAGGGCACAAAGATTTTTTCCGGCAAGCCAAGGAATATGGTGATTATCTTGTGGTGGTTGTAGGACGAGACTCCACAGTTTTGAGTGTTAAAAAAAAGCTACCCAAGCAAAATGAAAATGAGCGGTTGGATGCAGTGCAAAAGGCGCCCCATGTAGATTATGCCAGACTGGGCAATGAGGGTATCAGTAAGTATGAAATACTTAAAGAAATAAAACCGGATATTATTTGTCTGGGGTATGACCAAACTTATTTTGTAGAAAAGTTAACTGATAAAATAAAAGAATTTGGTCTGAATATCAAAATTCATCGTTTAGCGCCGTATAAGCCGGAAATTTATAAATCATCACTATTAAATCAATGAACACCAAGCACCACCTCTCGGATGGTACTCGGTGAAAATTTTTCAAATTTTCATGCTAGATATAAATAAGATTAGGAACAATAAAGAAGAAGTTAAAAAGTCACTTTTAAAACGGCTAAAAGAAGGTGATTTTAATTTGGACGAGATTATTGCATTAGATGATAAACGCAAAGAACTTTTAACAAAAGTGGAAAGTTTAAAATCAGAACGTAATAAAAATTCAAAGATAAAACCAACTCCGGAGGTTATTAAAAAAATGAAAGAAGTTGGTGAAGAAATAAAACTATTAGATGCGCAAATTAAAAACACAGAGGAAGACTTAAAAGAGGAGTTGTCGGAATTACCCAACATGGTTGCCGATGATGTGGTGCCTGGCGGAAAGGAAAATAATAAAGTATTGCGCCAGTTTGGCAAGAAGCTAAATTTTACCTTTGCGCCTAAAAACCATGTGGATTTAGCCACTGATTTGGGTTTGATTGATTATGAAAGGGGAGTGAAAATGGCGGGATCTGGATTTTGGGTATACAAAGGCGACGGGGCGGTGTTGGAATGGGCATTATTGAATTACTTTGTTGATTTCCATCGCAAAAATAACTACACCTTCTTGTTGCCGCCGTATTTGTTAACGGAAGAGTCGGCATATACTTCCGGCCACCTGCCAAAATTCAGGGATGACCTGTATTGGACGGAAGATAAATTATGTTTAAATGCTACCAGTGAAATGATGGTGGGAAACTATCATAGGGATGAAGTCCTGCATGAAAAAGAGTTACCATTAAAATATTTTTCTTATTCGGCTTGTTTCAGGCGCGAAGCGGGAAGCTACCGGACCGAAGAGCGGGGTATGGTGCGTGGCCATCAGTTCAATAAAATTGAAATGTTCCATTTTACACGTCCGGAAAAATCTTGGGAAGCGTTTGAGGAAATGTTGGGCAACGCGGAAAAGTTAACTGATGGGTTAGGTTTACACTTTCAATCAAGTTTGCTGGCGGCAGGCGATGCAAGCGCAGCCATGGCTAAAACCGTTGATATAGAAGTATGGATTCCCAGTATGAATATTTACAAAGAAGTAAGCAGCGCCTCAAATGGATTGGATTACCAGGCCAGGCGCGGAAATATAAAATATCGTGATGAAAAAGCGCAAAAGAATGAATTTGTGCACATGTTAAATGCTTCCGGTTTGGCAACCAGCCGGTTGATTCCTGCTATACTAGAACAATTCCAGCAGAAAGATGGTAGCGTAAAAGTGCCAAAAGTGCTGCAAAAATATACAGGATTTAAGGTTATTAAAGCTAAAAGGCGATGATAGAGGAAAAGGTGTTGATCGGTGGCTTAAAAATAAACTATAAAGTTTTTGGAGAAGGAAGGCCCTTACTGGTTTTGCATGGTTGGTCTTCAAGTTCTGATAAGTGGCAAAAAATAGGGGAAACACTTATTGGTAAAAACTTAAAAATAATCATTCCTGATTTGCCCGGGTTTGGGAAGAGTCAAACGCCGCAAAGTGCATGGTCTTTAGATAATTATGTTCAGTGGGTTCAAGAATTTTCTGAAAGTGTAAGCGATCTTAAAAATGGGTTTCTGTTACTGGGGCATTCGTTTGGAGGCGCCATTGCCGCAAAGTTTGCCATACAGTATAACCAGAAAGTTGAAAAGTTATTTTTAGTTTCAGCAGCTTGTGTTAGAGAAAAAATTGAAACTAAAAGCATGTTGGCGCGCGGCGCTAAATTGGTCAAATTACTTTCTTTCATACCGGGGTATGAATTATTCAGAAAGGCTTTTTATAAATTTATTCTAAAAAGAAGCGATTATGTGTATGTGTCTGGAGTTATGAAAGAAACTTATCTGAAAGTGATATCAGAGGACTTGTCGCCAAAGTTATTTTTCATAAAAACACCGACAGTCATTATATGGGGAGACAAAGATACGTACACTCCTATTGAGCAAGCTTATTTTATCAATAAAAAAGTTGAAAATTCAAAATTGGTGATGATTGAAGGAGCGGGGCATGCAATCCAAATCAATCACCCGGAAATATTAGCGGAAAAAATATTGGAAAATTTATAACATGGTTCTTCTTGTAAATATCTTAAGTTTTTTGTGGCTTGTGAGAACCATCAAGTTTGTTTTGTTTTGGGTTTACCTTTGGCAGTTAAAAGAATATCATATCGGCCGTTTTGTTGACCATTTTAGAACTCATAAGGGTAAGCAAATACTTTTAAACCCGTTACAGATATTAAAGTACGTTTTGTTGGTTGTTCTCTTGATTAATTATTACTTTTTCAACGGTGTTTTTTATGCTCTTTTTGCCGTATATTGTCTGGAAAGCGCCTTGTTCACTTATTCAGTTATAAGGAAGCAATTTAAAAAACCGGTTCTTACTAAAAAAACCCTGTTCTTAACTTTAATTTCTATTCTAGTTATTCTTGCGTACATGGTTTTCAGTTATACCTTTTTAGCCGGCGCCTTCGATTCAATGTATTTTTACATATTTTGGTTTGTGGCAAGCTTGTTGTTATTTGATATATTTACCCCCCTGATTGTTTCGGCTATTGTGTTGTTTGTCCAGCCATTTTTTGTCATAGTCCGCAATGTTGCTTTGAAAAAGGCGAAAAAGAAGATGAGTAGTTTCAAGAATGTAATTGTTATTGGAATTACCGGCTCTTATGGTAAAACCTCAACCAAAGAATTTTTACATACAATTTTATCTTCAAAGTTTAATGTACTGGCTACACCCGAACACAAAAACTCAGAAATGGGCATAGCCCAAACTATTTTAAAAGAATTGCGCCCGGAACACCAGATTTTTATTGTTGAAATGGGTTCGTACAACAAGGGCGGGATAAATTTACTATGCAATATGGTGATGCCTACCATTGGCTTGGTTACCGGTGTTAACGAACAACATTTGGCGACATTCGGCTCGCTGGAAAATTTACTTTCAGCCGAAGGGGGAAGGGAATTAGCCCAATGCCTGCCCAAAGATGGCCTAATTGTGGTAAATGGTGAAAATAAATATTGCTTGGATTTATACAAAAAAACAGAACTCAATAAAAGAATCTATACATTAAAGAGAGATAGGATTAATTCTGATATTTGGACGGAAGATATTTTGGTGCAAAAAGATAGTGTTTCTTTTGTGGCTGTTAATCACAATAAAGAAATGAGCCATTTTGCCGTAAATGTACTGGGTGGTCATAATGTCCAAAACCTTTTGGGAGCTATTACAGTTGCCAAAGAATTGGGCATGACCATGCAAGAAATTTCACAGGCTTGTAAGGATATAAAACCCGGGCAAGCCGGTATCGCGTTGAAAGAAGGTGTTCATGGAATAGATATTATAGATTCTTCATATTCTTCAAACCCGGATGGTGTGGTGGCTGATTTGGGCTATTTAAATGTTTTTCCCGGCAAGAAAATTATGGTAATGCCATGCTTGATTGAATTGGGTGAAGCGTCTGCAAGAGTTCACGAAGAATTGGGCAAAAAAATAGCTGAGGTCTGTGATTTGGCTATTGTTACCACCAAAGATAAGTTCAAGGAAATTTCTGAGGGATTTATCAGCGCGGGAAAACCGGAACATAAAATAGTATTTTCTGAAAACCCAAAAGATATTTTTGCAATGATTACCACCATGTGCAAAGAAGGGGATGCGGTGCTGTTGGAAGGAAGGGTGCCGGGGGAACTGATAAAATTGTTACATGGTTAACAAATTCAAGCCGACTTCAATTTCACTTTCCCCAAACGTCCAAAAAGATGACGTTTTTTGGGCGTTGAAATTACTTTTTCTGCCTTGGGTGTGGCGGCGGGGAAGCGCGATAAAAAAATTGGAAGAAGAATTTAAGCAATATTTGGGCGTAAGATACGCTTTTTCGTTTAATTCGGGAAGGTCCAGTTTGTATGCCATTTTAAAGGCGCTAAATTTACCTGAAGGGAGCAGTGTTTTGATGCAAGCATTTACGTGCAATGCCGTGGCAAATCCTATCTTGTGGGCCGGTTTAAACCCCGCATATGTAGATTGCGCCGATAATTTTAATATGGATTTCGAAGATTTGAAAAGTAAATTGACCAGACAAACGAAGGCGGTAATCATCCAGCATACATTTGGGTTGCCGGTAAATATGGATGAAGTAACTTCTATTGTGCGACAATTTGACCAATTAAACGGAACCAAGATAATTATTATTGAAGATTGCGCCCATGCTTTAGGAGCAGAATTCAACGGTAAAAAGGTGGGTACGTTTGGCGACGTGGCATTTTACAGTTTTTCTCGGGATAAAGTTATTTCTTCAGTGTATGGTGGAATGGCCGTAACTAATGATGAAGAAATTGGTAAAAAATTAGAAGAGCTACAAAAAGAATTTGGTATGTCAGGTTTATTTTGGGTAAAGCAACAATTATTGCACCCATTGTTATTATATTTTGTTATTTTGCCCTTATATAATTTTTTAGATTTAGGAAAAATATTTTTAGTGCTATCGCAATATTCACACGTATTATCAAAAGCCGTAAGTTGGAAAGAGAAAAGGGGATTACGGCCCGATTATTTCCCCAAAGCATTACCAAATGCTTTGGCCCAAATGGCCCTGTATCAATTCCATAAACTGGACACATTTAACGCCCACCGTAAAAAAATTGCTGAATTTTATTACCAAGAATTACAAGAAACTAAATTTGTTTTGCCCAAAAAAGAAAATAATATATTTTTACGATTTGCCGTCCAGCATCCGCAGGCTCATGAAATTTTGTATGAATCTTGGACTAATCGGAATATTTTGCTAGGGGATTGGTATAGAAGCCCCATAGACCCTCACGATACAAAACTAGAAGAAATGAGATATGAAAAAGGCATGTGTCCCAATGCCGAATATTTAGCGAAGCGGACGCTCAATTTGCCAACTCATATTAATATTTCGCTAGATGATGCAAAAAGAATTATACATTTTTTAACTAAATATAAATAATATATGGCAGAAGAAAAAAAACGAGTGGGAGCGGGACTGGGGGTAATCTTAGAAAAAGACGGCAAAATTTTATTGGGGATGCGTCACCCGGATCCGGATAAAGCCGATTCGGCATTTAGAAGTGCGGGCGAGTGGTGTTTACCCGGCGGTAAAATTGACTGGGGTGAGACCCTCGAGGAGGGGGCAATTCGCGAAGTAAAAGAGGAAACAGGAATTATTATAAAGAATCCTCAAGTGATTTCGGTGCATAATTGCAAAAATGAACATGCTCATTTTTTAACTGCGGGACTCATCGCGCACGAATGGGAGGGAGAAGCCACGGTAATGGAACCAGATGAAATTATTGAATGGAAGTGGTTTAACCTCAATGATTTGCCGAAAGAAAGATATTTCCCCAGTTTTGAGGTGATAGAAAATTATATGCAGGATAAATTTTATATAAAGCGGTGATATGGAAATTAAAGAAGTCACAAATAAACAAGAATGGGAGGATTTTATTGCCGGATGCACGGAAAAAACATTCTTGCAGTCTTGGGCGTGGGGAGATTTTCATAAATCTTTGGGAAATAATATTTGGAGGTTCGGCATTTTCCAAGAAGGAAGTTTAGTTGCCGTTGCCTTAACCATTAAGATATCCGCAAAACGGGGCTCATTTTTGCTGGTACCACACGGTCCCGTAATAAAACCTGATGTGCACGATACAAAGCTTGAAGTGTTGAAATTATTACAAGAAAAACTACGGGAACTAGCTAAAATGGAGAAAGTGGATTTTATCCGCATCAGCCCGATTATGAAAAGAACCCAAGAGAACATAGGGCTTTTTGCAAATTTAGGGTTTGGGCAAGGGCCTTTGCATTATCACCCTGAAAGCAGTTGGAAATTAAATATTGAACCGGATAGAGAGAAATTATTAGATAGTATGCGTAAAACCACCCGCTATTTAGTTAAAAAAGCTTTGCAAGATAAAGATATTGAAATTATCAAAAGCACTGACGTAAATGATATGGAGCTTTTCTATAAACTTCACACGCCGGTAGCCAAAATCCAAAAGTTTGTGCCATTTTCACTGGATTACTTAAAAAAAGAATTTTCAGCATTTCTACAAGATAATAACATTGTTTTGTATTTCGCAAAATATAAGGGCCAGTATATCGCCACTTCTTTTGAAATTTTTTGGAGCGGCATTGGGTTTTATCACCACGCAGCTCTATTGCCCGAATTTCATAAAGTTCCTGTTTCTGTTCTATTGCAATGGGAAGCCATTAAAGAAGCAAAGAGCAGGGGATGCAAAGTCTATGATTTTTGGGGCTATGCTGACCCGGTTGGCGACCCAAAGCACCCGTATGCGGGCCCGACCTTATTTAAAATGGGATTTGGCGGATACGTTGATGAATATGTTAAAACCCAGGATTTTGTCATTACCTATAAGTACTGGATAAATTATATAATAGAAGTGGCGAGAAAAATGAAAAGAGGATTGTAGCCGTTCGCCATTAGCCCACAAAGTACCGTCCGTTCAAACCCCAGCGGGCTTGACGTTCTACACTCTCGGCAGTTTGTCGCGCCAA
>Ga0209542_10014284_pt1 | contig 13539 bp, 21 predicted proteins | sample RifCSPhighO2_01_FD_184028 | JGI IMG/M metagenome (GOLD analysis project Ga0209542, IMG submission 184028) | Soil microbial communities from Rifle, Colorado - Rifle CSP2_plank highO2_0.1 (SPAdes) (version 2) | ecosystem: Environmental > Terrestrial > Deep subsurface > Rock core/Sediment ... | reverse complement strand
TCGATAAAAAAAGTTTACTCGTCTATTAATAAAAATCTTCATCTCATTTTTAGCAATAGATTATAATGCCTATAATGATGCCGTTTTTGACTTTTTGGACAGCCCCTTAGCATCTTGAGCACAAGAGATTTGCTCAAAATTTCGCAAATCTCTGTGCAGAGAAATCCCTTGAAAGATTTCTCTTGCATCCAAAGCACGAGCGCCTCGTCAAATCACGGCTTATGCCGTGGTAGCGCATCGTGCTTTTGATTTTATAAAAAATATCCTTCAACTCAAAGATAAACTATAAATAATCTCAATGTCTATTATTTTCATGAAAGTATCTAAAAAAACCCTGGAGACCCTACAAATAATTGCATGGACAATTGGATTTATTGCTCTTGGCTTATTAATCTATGGGATAATCAGAGCATTAACAAATTAAGATGAAAGTTGGAGATGCTTTGACTTTATTTTCCCAGATAATTAATTTTGTAATCTTTGTTTATTTCGCAGTTGTTTTAATAAGATTAAACGCGTTAGATATACCCGGGCTATTAATCAGTGCTTTTGGATTATTAGCAAGTTTGATTGCGAATATTGTTTCAGTAATAGAACAAAACTAAGGAAAATGGATAAAACAAAACAATTCATTAAGCTCTTCAAGAAAGCAGAAAAGAAATACGGCAAGTCAGAGAGGAGACTAGCTGCAGAAGGATTGAAAAAAGACTGGCAAGTTCTGATTACAACAATAATGTCTGCCCAATCAAGAGATGAAACCACAATAAAAATAGCCAATCAATTATTCAAAAAATATCTCTCATTAATCTCACTTTCTAAGGCAAAATATTCGCAAGTCTATAAAATATTTCGAGGATTAAATTACAACAAAACCAAAGCAAAAAATGTTATCGCCTGTGCAAAAATGCTCGTCTCAGAATTCAAGGGAAAAATACCAACCAGTATAGAAGAATTAATAAGACTTCCAGGAGTAGGCAGAAAAACAGCTAATCTTGTTTTAAGTGAAGTTCATAAAAAAGATAGCATAACTATAGACACCCACTGCTTCCGTCTATTAAATGTCTTAGGCATAGTTCACACAAAAAACCCGCATCAAACTGAACTAGAAATGACAAAAATTGCCCCCAAAAAATACTGGAGTAAAATCAACAGAATTTTTGTCCTCTGGGGCAAAGATGTTCGAGGAAGAGATAAGAAGAAACTGCTTGATAGTTTAAGGAATAGACAGAGCTTAACTTTCTAAAGTAAAAACCAAGAACTTATCCATATTAACTAAACTTTATTAACGATAAAACCAGTATCCAGATAATTATCTTCTCGATGGGTGCTGTAGGGCTATTGAGGGTTGGCGTCAGCAACTTCATAAAAGTAAGTAATTACAAGAAATAGATAGTTTTTTAAATCAACTTGATTTTTAAAAATCATGGCAGGCGATGGAAAAATACACATGCCCGGCTCTTTCGGCGGGTTAACAAGGTATAATGAAGAATATAAAAGCAGATTCACAATCAGCCCAGAGCAGGTTGTTGTATTTTTAATTATGGTTCTTCTATTTGTTTTAGCAATGAAGCTGCTCTTTCCAATCCCAAGTTAATCATCTCACTTTATCCCCTAAATATTTTTATACTCTTTTTAAAAAATAAAAACATGGAAAGAAAGATAGATGTTGGAATTTTGGGCGCAACAGGGATGGTTGGGCAAAGGTATGTCTCACTATTAGAAAATCATCCTTGGTTTAAACTAACAAGTGTTGCTGCCTCGCCAAACAGCGCTGGAAAATCATATGAAAATGCAGTTGCTGGAAGATGGCACATTGATAGAGACATACCCCCCCATGCAAGAAATTTAACAGTAAGGGATGCAAACGACGTTGATTCAGTTGTAAAAGAATGTTCTTCTGTCTTTTCTGCTTTAGAATTAAATAAACAAGATACAATGAATTTAGAGAATAAATATGCCTCTTTAGGAATTCCAGTTATTTCCAATTCTTCTGCACATAGAACTACTGAAGATGTCCCAATGATAATACCTGAAATTAATTCTTCTCATACAGACATAATCCCTAGTCAAAAAATCAGGAGAGGATGGAATAGCGGATTTATAGTCGTAAAGCCAAATTGTTCAATACAAAGCTATCTTACTCCAGTCTATGCCCTAATGAATGATGGATTTAATATAAACAAATTGATTGTCACAACAATGCAGGCAGTTTCAGGTGCAGGCTATCCCGGCGTTGCCTCTTTAGACATAATTGAAAATATAATCCCTTATATCTCCAATGAAGAACAAAAAACAGAAGATGAGCCAAAAAAGATACTTGGAAATTTAATTAATGGAAAAATTATTCCCTGCTCAAGTCTTTCTATTTCTGCACACTGTAATCGAGTTCCAGTCATTGATGGTCATATGGCTTGCGTAAGCTTAGGTTTTGAAGGCAGAAAACCCTCTTCATTAGAAGAAGTAATCTCAATTTGGAATTCATTTACTTCTGTTCCTCAAAAATTAAACTTGCCCCAGGCACCTACTCAACCAATTATTTATCGGGAAGAAATTGATAGGCCCCAACCAAGAAAAGATAGGGGTGCTGACAAAGGTATGGCTGTTAGCGTTGGGAGATTAAGGAAATGTAATGTCTTAGATTTGCGTTTTGTCGGACTTTCACATAATACAATTAGGGGAGCTGCAGGGGGAGGTATATTAAATGCAGAACTACTATTTAAAAAAGGGTATCTCCAAGCATAAGTCGCTATTGTAAGTATATAACTCGTCGTGAAGAATATAGAAAAGTCTATAAATTATAACTTTTTTGCTTATTTTTAATAATAAGTATCGGATTACAGATAATAATTATCCTCAATTTAATAATGGTTTGTTAGGATTAGAAATCTTATCTATGCTTTATATTTACTCATTATTCCTCTCTTCCAAGTCATCTCTTAAACATAACTAAAAAAAGCAGAGTCATCAGCAAAAGCGAATTAAGAGCCATAAGCCCAACAGCCAAATATTCTCTAAAAAAATTCTCACCCTCATCAATTACTTTAAACCTAACCAATGTCCCAATAGCTCCAGTCCCCTCACTTGATTTGAATAAAACTATCCCCCTATATGTTCCGGCATTCTTAGCTCTAACACAAAAGTTAATTTCCTCTTTAGAATACACTCCAATTTCCTTGGGATAATAAGATTCTACTAAAATTTCCTCAGAACTTAAATTATAATCATTAAACTCATTATCCTTCGCTTTAATCGACCATAAATTTTCAATGCTAAAATAAACAACTTTATCAGAAGAAATACGAAATTGTGCACAAACTTTTTCATCTACCTTGCCAATTAAATTAATAGTCGGAGGAGAAATAGAAATACTTATTGCACTAGCCAAATCTAAAAAAAGAACAGTAACTAATACAATAATAATTTTTCCTTTCATCTATCTTAACTTTGAGGAAGAGCAACAAATATAATTTCTTCTTGTTCGCCAATCAAATCAGATTCTATCTGTCCACCAAAATTCTCCAAATCTAACCACATATAACACCATCCTTTTCTTTTACTGCTCGAAGATGGCTTTTCTATATCAAAGCTATAATCTCCGATCTTATAAAATTCGGAGCGATTATCTCCTGTTCTATCTTTAAAAAATAAATTTCTAAATATCACATTAGATGGGTTTTTCAACTGTGGCGTAATAGTTATATTTACTGTTCCAGTATTGTTTATTTCAATTTTAAAGTCTTCACTTTTTTCTCCCTTGCTCACATTACCCAGAAATACATAATCCGAGACTTCAATACTAATCGTTTCAACCGTTTTATCAGCAAGTATATTTGCCTCAACAACCATTGTTGCATTTTGCTGCGCAACGGAATTATTAATAAGAAATACAAAAACCAGAATGCTCAGGAAAAATATCCCTCTTTTCATAATTAATTTAATCAGTTTTATTTTAAATACTTTTCGGATTTAACTTTTATCGTCTTCCTTAGTTTTTTATCTTTATTTCTAATCTTTTCGTCATTTATTTCAAACAGCAAGGTTTATATACCTGTATGCATGTATGCATGTATGACTAAAGTAATATCTGTTTCAGATGAAGCATATGGCCAACTAAAAAAAATTAAAAATGAAAGGTCGTTTTCAGAAGTAATTATAGAATTAACCTTTGAGAGAAGTAAAGATAATCTGATGAAATTTGCAGGAGCACTAACTAACGACGAAGCAAATAAGATTAAGAAAGAGATTTATGAAGAAAGAAAGACACCCTCGAGGAGATTTAAATAATGGTTTGTTTAGATTCGGATGTTTTGATTAATTTTTTAAGAAATGATTTAAAAACAATTCACTTAATAGAAGGTCTCAGAACAAAAGAAAAAAATTTATCTACTACTTCAATCAATTGTTTTGAATTATTAAAAGGTATTCCTAAACTATCTAAAATGGATAAACTTAATGTATTAGAATTTTTAAATAACTTTAAAATTTTAGATTTTAATTTAGACTCTTCTAAGAAGGCAGCTGATATATTTGAAGAATTAAAATCAAATGGGGAATTAATTGAATTGCCAGATATTATGATTGCTTCCATCGCGATTGTAAATAACGAGAGTATTATTACTAATAATTCAAAGCATTTTGAACGAATTAGAGGATTAAAAATAGAGGATGTTTCAAAATGAGAGAAATAGTCTACTATTCAAGAACAGCCCCCACATTAGGCAATTTTTCAACAGATGACTTGCAAAAAGCAGGAAGAATAGACATTGCCATCCACGTTATAATTGCAGCATTTTTCCTAAGTCACAAAATCCGTTCTGATACAAAACTTCATCTATGTTTTGCAGGCCCCCCAGACCCTTCAAAACACATAGAAATGCAGCCAGTATTAGCTGGGGAAACAGGTGTAGACAAAATCTATCTGGCAAAAAAAGACGTTAGTTCAATATTAAAGAAAATTCTCTATAAATCTAAAGATGGAGTAAAAACCGAAGTTTTTCCAGGCTATTGGATAGAAAAAAAAGGTTTTTTAGAAGTGGTCAAAGAACTTAAAAGTCAAGGAAGAAACATCTATATTCTTGACCCCAAAGGTGAAGATATTAGAGAAGCAGAAATAAAAGAGAGCCCCATTTTTATTCTCGGAGACCATAAAGGTCTTCCAGGAAAAGAATTAAAACGTCTAAAACAGACATGCACTCCAATAACAGTAGGCAAACGCACCTACTTCGCCTCTCAAATTGTAGCAATTCTAAACAACGAATTAGACCGTCGTGAAGATTCTGGAAAGCTCTAATTATAACACAATAATGATTAAAAACCCTAGAGGTAGTTGAGATTCATGACAAAAGGCGCATCAATAAAATTTAGTTCCTATGAAGAATCTATTCCACGTCTTCTTAATTTATTAAAAGTTCCCAATGAGCTAAAAAAATACGATAAAATAATCTTAAAACCTTATATAAAAGATGAGAGCTCCTATACCCCAATTGCCTTCACTGAAGCTGTTTTAAAATTTTGCGTAGAAAACAAAAATCCTGTCTCAGAAATATTCATAGCAGAAGGAACAGACGGCAAAGATACTACAGAACTATTTGAATCTTCGGGGTATCATGACCTTGCAGAAAAGTATTCAATTGGATTAATTGACTTGAATAATACAGAATCTCAAGAAATAATTAATGACAACTTTCTTAAATTTGAAGAAATAATGTATCCAAAAATACTTATGGATAGTTGCGTTATCTCTCTTCCCGTACTGAAAGATGATATTGAAACAGAAATTGTTGATTCATTGACAAATATGCTTGGAGCATTCCCTTCTCAATATTATGCTGGATTTTTCTCTTTAAAGAAAAGCAAAATAAGAAAATGGCCTATAAAGTACTCCATTCACGATATTTTGCTCTGTAAGATGCCTAATTTCGCAATTATTGATGCTTCTGTACAAGGCATGATTTTAGCAGGCCTGCCAATATCTGTTGATAAACAGGCTGCAAAGCTTTTAGGTAGAGACTGGAAGATGATACCTCACATAAAACTTGTCGATGAGTCATTTTTAGCCAGAACAGCAAGAAAAGAAGCATTAGAGAAGGCAAAAGAAGAAAATGCGGCAAAGAGAGAAGAGTAAAATATATTAACCTCCTTTTATATTTATAATTATGAAAAAATCATTGAGGCTATATATTACCGGAACAGTGCAAGGGATATTCTTTAGGCAGTTTATAAAAGAAAATGCCGACCAAAATGGTGTGAAAGGTTACATCAGGAATCTTGAAGACGGTCGTGTTGAAATATTTCTTGAAGGTGACATGGAAAAAGTGGCTAAAATGGAACTCATATGCAAAAAAGGTCCCCAACATGCTCACATAAGGAGTGTAGAAGAAAAACCAGAATCTTATCAAAGTTTTAAAGAGTTCAGCATTATTAGAATTTAATGAAAAAAAAGAGAATATCCGCCCTTGCAATAATTACATTAGTTATTGTAATTATAATTCTCATATTATTTATTTTTAAACCAAATAGCTCACAAGTTTGCATCAAAGAAAATTGTTTCAACGTAGAATTAGCCAAAACGCAAGCTGAACTTACAAAAGGTTTAATGTATCGTTCATCTTTAGAATCCACTTCGGGAATGCTATTCATTTTTCAAACTGAAGGGAAATATTCTTTTTGGATGAAAAATACACTCGTTCCTTTAGATATTCTCTGGATAAATAAAAATAAAGAAATAGTTTACATTAATAAAGACACCCTGCCATGCCAATCGGATCCCTGTTTAACTTATGGTCCAAACTCTCCCGCCCTCTATGTCCTTGAAATAAATGCAGGTCTTTCAGAAAAATATTCCTTCAATGTAGGTGATAAAGTTGATTTTGATTATTAATTGTTAATAAAATGTAAAAATACCGGGATTCCCGGCATTTTAGAAGGGTTTATAAACCGGGATTTCTTCTAGGATAGATGAAAATCCACTTGTCAAATAGCGTCTGGATAGGCAACATAGACCCCTTTATTCATTCATTTGATACAGGCAATGATAAAGTTTTAGAGATAACTTCCCATAAAAAATGGGTGTCTGTGCATCCAGTAGTGCTATGTATGATAATAGGATTAGGATTATTTATTAGAAGAAATCAAGCAGAACTAAATTTTAAGAAAATGGAGGCAACATCAAAACACTATTTTGAGAGGATGGGCTTATTTAAGATACTAGGAATAGACTCTGGAATAAAGATAACCCGCCATGAATCTGCTGGAAGATTTATACCCTTACAACTTGTAAAAAATTCTCAAAATTTAAACGATTTCATCAGAGAAATGATCCCCATGTTACATCTTAGTCCAGAACAAGCAGAGCCAATAAAATACATCATAAGTGAATTGGTAAGAAATGTTTTTGAACATGCATCTTCTTCAGATGGGGCGATAGTTTGTGCCCAATATTATAAAAAGAGCAATACTATTAGAATGGGGGTAGTTGATACGGGCGTTGGAATAAAACATACCTTAGAAAGATTCCATTATCCAAAAGATGATATTCATGCATTGGCTTTAGCTTTAACTCCAGGCATAACCGGAACTACCACAAAAATTGGCGGAACAGAGGCAAATGCGGGAGCAGGATTATTTTTTATTAAATCTCTTGCTAAAATGAGCAGAGATTTCTTTATGATATATAGTGGAAAAGCAATGTATAAATTGCTTAAAAGTCCAAAGAAGAAACAAATAAAATTGATTTCTAATCCTCTCGAAGATCATTTTTCTTCTGAAACAAACTTGCCCTTTTGGAAAGGAACAGTGGTCGCCATAGATCTATGTTTAGATAACACTCTTAATTTTAATGAATTGTTAGATTTAATAAGAAAAGTATACAGAGAGGGAAGAAAACAGCAAAATAAAATTAAATATAAAAAACCCCAGTTTATATAAGCCATGGAAATAAAACTTTATTCATTTGTTGGAACCTTTGCAGAAAATAAGGATATAGCAAGAGATATTAGAATAAATAAGATTATTCCAAGTTTAGAAAATGAAGAGGAAGTTACACTAGATTTTAGCAAGGTAAAATCTGCGACACAATCTTTTATACATGTATTAATAAGTGACGTAATTAGAAAAAATGGAATTAAAATTTTAGATATGCTTTATTTTAAGAACTGCAATGACACTATTAAGAAAATAATAGAAATTGTTATTGAATATATGCAAGACCCATCTTAATTCTCATTTTTAATAACAATCTTGCCATATTCTATATCACCCATTTTTTTGCTAAGAATTTTTATTATGGATAACTGCATTAGTTACTTAAATTCGCCAATTGCAAATTTAATGGTGTTTCACACAAAGAGTATTTCGTCAAGAATCCTTCGAAGAGGATTCTTGATCGCTGTCAAGATTTGTTTTAAGGCAAATCTTGAAGTTTCAGAAATAAAAGCATCTTGACGGTTGAAAATCAAAAAGTCCTTGTATGTGTTGTGTGGGACTTTTGGATGCTCAAGATGTAAACATCTTGACATAGCAAACTTAATTGACTCGCCAAGTGGCGATGTCAAGACAATGCCCTTCGGGCATCCAACTAAGCCACAATCGTTATCAGATAACCCTTACGTTTTGGTAATCCTGGACTGGATATAATCTCATCTAACTCTACCATAAAGTAATTCTTATCAATAAACTTAGCATCGGGAAGATATATCTTTCCTCTTTTATATGTTCGACTATTTGCTTTCGTTGTATGCTTACTAACCTTGCCTATTTTAATCACGTTGTAATCTCTATCAATCTGCAATATGTTCATACTAAACAAGGGCTATCAATATTATTAAAAGTTGTGGCCACAAACATAATAAAGTTTCTAGTAGATTGGGGGGTTTCCATAGGAAACGATTAGGGGATAAAGTTTATATTACATCAAGTTAGTTAGATGATAACAAGAGGCAGTCTATCCATTAGAGAATTGCGTACAAAATATAATCTATCCTACGCAGTTCTCTATGTTTCCGTACTTTGATTAGATGCCCAAAACTTAAAAATATCTCTACTCATATTAAAATCATTTTCAAGCCCACCTAATGCATCAATGAAAGGAATTCAATAATTATTTAAACCACGCCCCTCTATTTTTTATATGGGAAGACAAGACCAGATAATAGCTGAGAGAATAAGAAAGTTAAAAGAATTAAGAGAGCAGGGCATAAATCCCTATCCCAATAAATACGATGCTAAAGATAATTCTGCGCAGCTTCAGGAGAAGTTTGCCAAATTAAAGAATGAAGAACACGTAAAAGGGAGTTTTAGCGTAGCTGGAAGATTAATGACTGCCAGAGATATGGGCAAGATTGCTTTCGGAACATTGCAAGACGGCTATGGAAAAATACAAATAGTTTTGCAGGATGGAGAAACACCTAAAAAAGTTTTTGAATTTTTTAATAAGTTTGTCGACGCTGGAGATTTTGTTGGTGTAGAAGGTTGTATATTTAGAACAAAAAGGGGAGAATTGTCTGTTCTTGCTAAAAGTATAGAAATGGTAGCAAAGTCAATTTTACCATTACCGGAAAAATGGCACGGAATCCAGGACGATGAAGACCGTCTAAGAAAAAGATATTTAGATATTTTAATGAATCAAGAAGTTAGAGAAATGTTTATTCGAAAAGCAAAATTCTGGAATGTCATAAGAAAGTTCTTGCTCGATAGGGGATTTATTGAGGTAGAAACACCAACTTTAGAAAACTCTGCCGGAGGAGCAAGCGCAACGCCATTTTCAACACACCACAACGCAATGGATATGGATGTTTATTTAAGAATTTCAATGGGTGAACTCTGGCAAAAGAAATTAATGGTAGCCGGTTACCCGAAAACTTTCGAGATTGGTAGACAATTCAGAAATGAGGGCATGGATGCAGAACATTTACAAGATTATACTCAAATGGAATTTTATTGGGGATATACAAACTACGAGGACGGAATGAAATTAGTTGAAGAAATGTATAAAACTTTAGCAAAAGAGCTCTATGGAAAAACAAAATTTAAGGTCGGCGAACATGAATTCGACTTAGGAAAGAAATGGGAAAAGATAGATTATGCTGATACAATTAAGAAAACAACAAAAATAGACATATTTAAGGCAACAAATGAGCAAATTGAAAGCAAATTAAAAGAGTTGCATATGGAATATGAAAGAAATTCATCAAGGGCTTCTCTGATTGACTCATTGTGGAAATATTGCAGAAAGAAAATTTCTGGGCCTGCCTTTTTAATTGGCACGCCTGTTGAAGTTTCTCCTTTAGCTAAAAGAGATCCAAAAGATTCGAGAAAAGTTGAGAGATTCCAGCCAATATTAGCTGGAAGTGAAGTCGGCAACGGATACTCTGAACTAAATGACCCCTTTGATCAAGAAGAACGATTTAAAGAACAGCAGAAAATGAAAGAATCAGGAGATAAAGAAGCGCAATCGCACGATTTTGATTTCGTTGAAGCTCTAAAATACGGCATGCCTCCAACTTGTGGATTTGGCTTCTCTGAAAGGCTATTCGCTTTCTTTGAAGGCAAACCAATAAGGGAAACAGTTATTTTTCCTTTAATGAAACCAATAAAAAAAGAAAATGAGCAAGAATCTTCCAATAAATAGAGAAGAAGCAATCGCGCTTCTAAAAAATCATAATTGCGATAAATTTGATTTTAATCATTATTTAGAAAGCGAAGTAGTAATGCGTCATCTTGCAAGGCATCTCAATGAAAATGAAGAATACTGGGCAATGCTTGGACTTTTGCATGATATTGATTGGGGAATAACAAAAGGGAATTCGCAAGAGCATTTAACAAAAGCACCTGAAATTTTAAAAAACGCTGGATTTGATGATGAATTTATTTCTACAATTGTTTCTCATGGTTTTGGTTTCAATTGTGCAGACTTATTAAATAAAACAAGAACTAAAAAATTAGAACATGCCTTAGCAGCCTGCGAAACAATAACTGGTCTAATCCATGCTTATGCCCTAATGAAGCCAATCTGGGAAATGGATGTCCATGGCTTAAAAAACAAATTCAAAAACAAGAAATTTGCTGCTGCAATAAACAGAGATATAATAAGCGAAGTAGAAAAACTAGAGGTCTCCCTCGATGATTTCTTCAAGATTTCAATAGTAGCCATAAAAGAGATTGCCCAAGACGTTGATTTGAAGTCAAGTTAAATGTTTTGCATATAAAGTTTAGCAACTTTATAGAAATTAGCTTGCTATTTTAAGGTTTTTAATAATAAAATCTTAAGAAATTTTCAAAACGTTTTTTAAAGATTTCTTCTTTTCCTTTTGAGGGAATAATTTTTTTGAACCTTTTTTCTAATTCTTCTTTTGGAATAGTAATCCCTCTTGATTTTAAATCAAATATAACTTTTTGATCTGCTTCTCTTCCAGTAATACATTTTGTTAAAATAATATCGGCATAATCGAGTGTATATGCCTTTAAATGACTTAAGTCAAACAAAGGAGTCGCGTTTAAATAATAATCTTCATATCTATAATCTGGAAATTGCCCATCTCTGAACATATCTATTTTTACATTTCTTTCTTTTTCTAATTTAAGGGTAATATCGCCTAAAGCAATGTGCCCTTCTTCTGTAGTTATAAAATCTATATCCTTAGAAAATTCTTGCATGTCTCTTAGAATTAATGCACTTCCGCCTAGAAAATATAGGGGGAATTTATTTGTGTAACATTTTAAAGAAGGTACTTGTTTAGGTATTTCGATACCTAAACAAATTTATTTGCTATTTCTCGACGGAGTTAATCCGATCGAGAAATAGTTCCATAATTATATTTGAATTGATAATCGACGATAATAAAAAACAGCTAAACAAATACTAAAGAAGTATTCATCTCTTCAAGGATTTTTATAGTTAGTTTTTTATCTAATATTTTTAGCATTTTATAGACTTAATCTTAAAAATTTTTTTTTATTTAATAATAATTCTTGCGTATTAACTCTTCCGTTCATGTAATCTTCGAAATATAAATCAAGCCAGTCTAGTATATCTTCTGTTTCAATTATAGGATAAACTTTCCATTTATGATTATAGAGATGTGGAGAATATTCTAATTCTGCTTCTGATAATTTTTTTATTAAATCTTGTTTTTGCCCAATATGTATCCAATTTTCGTACTGGTCGTAAAATGTTTGTGATATTTTTTTCATGCTATTTTTTGTGTCTTCTTTTAAAACTTTATCTTCATTTAGAATTAAGATAATGTCCGAGAGATACCCAATGCCTTGCTTTTGCTGTTTGCTGCAAAGTTTTTCTAATTTGTCCGGGCTAAATTGATAGGGATTAGATGTTTTAACAATAAATTCTGCGCAGAAATATCTTATATCTCCTTCAACATATCGATTAGGAAAGTCTTCGCCTATTTTTCTATATCTCTTTATTATTTCTTTTTCTGAACCCATAATCTTAAGAATTGTTTAAGTAATTAAATGTTTTGCATATAAAGTTTAGAAACATTTATTTATCCATATTAATACTTTTATAGATGGTAAAAATAGCTACATTGTCAAATGAACCCTATGGAAAATTAAGAGGAGTTAAAAATAAAAGAGACATAATGAAATTTGCTGGAATTTTTGCAAAGGATAAAAACTGGGAAAAGATAATGAGAGAAATAGAAAAAGATAGAAAAAATTTCAAGTTAAATGGATAAAATTTCAATCTGTTGTTTGAAAACATAAATATCAAGATAGAATCTTGGTAATAAATTTTTATTAATAATTCATCATTATACTTTCATAAAAAAGAATTCTCATTCAAAACATCTGAATTAGCAATAATATCTGTAGCAGTAATTATCCCTATTAATTTACCTTTTTCCGTAACCAATAATCTTTTTATTTTATGTCTTGCCATAAGTTCTGCAGCATCTTCTATATTTTGATTTAATTCAATATCAATTAATTTTTTTGAGATAATAGAAAATATCTTCTTTTTTAATGAACTTATATTTTTTATAATATCTCTCTCTGTCAAAATTCCAATGGCTTTATCTTTTTTTACCAAAACTAAACTCCCAATATTCATCTTAGACATTATCTTAGCTGCTTCTTTTATAGTAATATTTCTTTCAATAGAAACCACTCTTTTCATTAAATCCTTTACTCTTATCATTTTATTCTTCTTATTCCTTTAGAATTAATCAATCTTCCCTCGTCTTTTAATATCTGTTTTCTCTGTTTTATTAAAAAATATCTCCCAACTAAAGAAAAGAAATAAAAAGCAATTCCTATACCTGAAAATGCAAAAATCATTGTAAAAATCTTTCCAGCGTCTGTTTGAGGAGATAAATCCCCATAGCCTAGGGTTGTCACAGTCACAACAGAGAAATAGACCGAATCTAAATATCTCCAACCTTCAACATTATGGTAAAATAACGTTCCGCTAACTAAAAGTAGAACAAAAAGAACAACTGGAATAAATACTCTTTTAATCATTTTTCACCTCTTTATTAATTCTTCTTGCCAATTTATATAGTTTAGTATTTGACAAGCTTTGCG
>Ga0209542_10014283_pt1 | contig 13542 bp, 15 predicted proteins | sample RifCSPhighO2_01_FD_184028 | JGI IMG/M metagenome (GOLD analysis project Ga0209542, IMG submission 184028) | Soil microbial communities from Rifle, Colorado - Rifle CSP2_plank highO2_0.1 (SPAdes) (version 2) | ecosystem: Environmental > Terrestrial > Deep subsurface > Rock core/Sediment ... | reverse complement strand
TGATTACATCCTGATTAATGGAAGCTATATTAGATAGGGGAGGGGATTGTGAGGCTCCAAACTTCATAAATCGTCTTAAATAATGCTTATAATTCCTGACAGTCAGCTTGGAAACATTTTTCTCAACTTCCAGATATTCAAGAAACTGATCAACATAATCTGCAAGTTCGGAGGATTTTGCCATATAATCAAACCGTATCACATAATATTATGATTGACAAGCATTATTTTACGACATGTATGTTGTAAAAAACTAGTTTTGCGACATATGTCAATGATAGTTGAAAATAGATCAAATAAAACGTTCATCTGTTTCCGTTGTTTCCAATATCGCTGAAGAATATCTTAGAAGAAAAAAGCAAAACCAGAACTATCTTGAAATAGCCATCGGTTCAGCTTCCAACTAATATCAACTAACTTTGACTGATTCCAACTAATTATAACTAAAACTCGAGGCTAATTTCGACTCACTACAATGACCTACAACGGCCTGAAATGCAAGTAGACGACTCATTAACCATCCCACTAGAACAATCTCTAAAAGCATTTATATTTTTAAACAACTTTCCACGATAAATGTAACTGTTAGGTTTCGTAAATTTTTTTGTTCGCAGGATATGGTCGGGTAGAAAAAAGATGTACCTTAAAGGGAAATAAAAAGAAAATGAAATGAATTATCCCGGCGCATTTTGCGACAGCTGTCAAGATGTCGCAACAATGCAAGCCCCTACTTTTGCGTACGTTAATAACGTCGCAAAAGTATTATTGTACGACTATATACCCATTCAGCTTCCCCAGACTTGATGAGTGCTTTTTTTGATTTTGGAGAGGTTTAACATACTTAACATATTTGATTACATGTTACTGAGTAACGGTATGCAGTAGAAGAGAGGTTGCGGTCCTTCTTCTATATATGCATTTAGACGTTCTTTAAAATATTATATTTATCCTCAATCAACTATACGCTATATACCCTAAGCAACTAGACCCTAATAAGCAACCGGTGCAAGAGGTTTCGGGTTTATTACATGGAGTATAGTTTAGCCCATTATTACGCTCTATTTTATCACTTTCGAGGCTAGGATTTATGAAGTTCTCTCTGCTTTTGTGCCATATAACACAGTTTAGAGCATTGTGACAGGCTATTTAGCAAATTTTAAGGCTAATTTATATATTCTCCCTATAAAAACTAATAACTAACAACTAATAACTAACAACTAATTTAGCCCTATAGTATGCTCCAAATCTTCATTTCTGAGGCTGTAATTTACTACTCTCCCTACTGGATTGCTTAGTAATTTAGCCCGCTCCAATAGTTCAATCACTGCATTCCGCGGCTATTTACCCATCTAACATATAACAATTTAACCATGGCGATTTATGTAAGAGATTTTCGTGAAAAGAAATCGTGAAAAGTTATCCCCAATTGTTTACTATAGGACATTAACTATATCAGACTATATCACCCATAGAAACCTCCCGTACTCCCCTCTCCCCGCCCTATCCCTTTAAATTTTTTTATCCCCATCTCGTTCCCAATACTACCAATATAAATATTAAAATCGTCACCCACATATATTCCCGCACTACCCCTTTAAACAATTTCTCCAATAAAGATTCCTGAACTATTCCACCAATAGAATAAAAAACTGCTGACATGAAAAGTGCCATAATCGTAGTTTTTATTGGCCAGAAAGAAAAAACATAAGCCAACTCCCCTATCGAAAAACCGCAAATTATACTCAAAACAACAAGCTTTTTACCAATACCGGTAGTAAGAAGCGTAGACCAGAAAAGTTGATAAAATAAAATACTGGAAATGACAAAAAGTAAAAGAAAATTAAGAGGAATGGCAAGATGAAATGAAAATATTATATTTACAAATAGAAAAAAGACTACCAAAGTGAGTAAAAATCCTACACTTTGCGCCGCCCGGAGTAGCTGAATTGATCGATTGGCTGCCACATTAAATATATTTTCAGATAAAAGTATGGCATACATACCTATGGCAAAAAAAACAACTGTTGGAAGCCTTGTAAGCCATCGAACTGGAAGTAAGAAATAAAAAAGCGATACTGAAAGAGTAAAAAAAACAGGCAAAATAAAAAGCGTGATCCTCTCTATCCCCCTAATATCTTCCCTTATTGCCCAAAATGACAATGGATAAGTAAGTACAGTTATGAAAACAACAACAGTCAGTCTGAAATCCGGCCATATAAGCTGCGAAACAGTAAGCCCAAAACTTAAAAGTAGTGTAGCAATCCCAAGTCTCTCTCTTTTCTCAAAAAGTAGCTTTCTTGTCAGATTCCGCAAAAATCTTTTAGGATAAATTTGTCTCATCATCGAGGCTTGTGTAAACTTTCTGTACATCTTCTATATCACTTAGGGCTGAAACCAGATTTTGAACCTGTTTCTTTTCACCATCACTTAGTTTAGTCGTTATCGTCGGTTTATATATTAGTTCGCTTGCAGTAAGTGTTATTCCCTTTTTTCCGATATATTCTGCCACTTGATGAAGCTTAGAAGGATCAGTCCATATTATATATTTGTCTCCCATTTCTTCTATATCATCTCCCCCAGCCTCAATGGCCAAATTCATAGCGCTATCGATATTTATATTATCTTTATTTATTATAAGCATGCCTGCGTGTTTAAATAGGTAAGAAACAGATCCGGGAGAGGCAAGCACTCCCCCTCCCCTATCCAATGTATTTTTAACCTCAGCTGCGGCTCTTTGATGATTATCTGTAGCAGCTTCAATAATCAGACCTGATTTCCCAGGACCATAAGCTTCATAAACTACCCTTTCCAGTGAGCCTTCCCCTGATTTACCTTTTCCTTTTTCTATCGCCCTCTCTATATTTTCTTTGGGCATGTTTACCGATCTTGCCTTCTCTATAGCCAGTCTCAATCGAAAGTTAGACGCTGGATCAGCTATTCCTCCACCCTCTTTTACGGCAATAATTATTGAGGATGCCATTTTTGTAAAAATTTTGCCCTTGGCCGCGTCAGTTGATTCCTTTTGATGTTTAACTTTGGACCATTTGGAATGACCAGACATAGCTGTTATTATACTTTTCCTATTGACTTTTCTCAAGCTAAATCATAAACTGCATCTATCCTTTTTTAATCCAATGCCTACGCAAACAATATCTTACTCCAGTCAGGCAATAAACGCCGCGCTTTTCAACAACTGGAAAGAAGCCATCAAATATAACGAAGAGATCTTGGGTCAAAATCCCGAAGATATCGATGCTCTCAACAGGCTGGCTTATGCTCATCTCCAACTAGGGAAACTTAAAGAAGCCAAAAAACTCTACAAAAAAGTAATCAATCTGGATTCCTACAACCAGATTGCCAAAAAAAATCTACTCAAAATAGGCAATGGTAAAAACTTATTAAAAGACACACACTCAGCAACTATCCTGCACCCTTCTTTCTTTCTTGAAGAACCAGGCCGTACCAAAACTATCTCTCTTATCAATATAGCTCCGTTTTCGCTTCTTTCCCGACTTACTATCGGCAAAGAAGTCTATCTCCATCCCAAGAAACACACTATAGAAGTAAGAGACCTGGACAAAGCTTACCTTGGTGCTCTTCCGGATGATATCTCCTACCGGCTGATAAGATGCCTAAAAAGCGGTAATACCTATACGATTTTTGTCAAAAATGTTTCCAAAAACCAGTTAACTATTTTTATAAAAGAACTGGAAAGAAATGGTAAGCTTCGCAATCAACCCTCTTTTGTATCCGAACTCAGTGACTATCAAACATCATTTCACAAAGAAAATACTCCAGATGAAGAGGACAAAGAGACGGCTGAATCCTTCAGTTAATTACTGCTATAATGGACCACCTTTTTCTTGAAAAACACAATTACTCCAGATAATGTCGATTTTTTCTTTTTCATTAGTCTTCTCACCTCGGGAGGGGTCTCAAGATCCGACAAAGCCCGAAAAGCCAAAATAAAAGAAACAATCAGTAAAATTATTCCGACAAAAATAATCATTATGGATTATAATCCTGACCAATATAAAGATTTATATCGCTTAACTTTCCAACTTGTTGTTTTTTATCTTCTATACACTTAAATATATTTTTTAAACGTTTATAAGTTTTCGTGCCTTTGTCATTTCCATTAATTTTGCATTTTTCTTTTATTTTACCTTCTACATTACCCACAAAGATTACTCTTCCGCCTATATTAGTTATTGTTCTGGCAACTGATGTCGCCATACCAGCTGTCCTACTGGCATTATATACAGATATAGATATTTTCTCGTTGATTATATCATTTTCAGCAAATAATCCCTCTAGAATTTTATCCAACTTATTACTATCAATTCTCTGTATCTTCGTTTTATCCGGTAATGCAAAATCTTCGACAATATCCAGTTTAGTAAGATCATAATTCTTCACCTGATCGGATCTTAGATTCATTGCGGCTATAAAGAAACGATTTATTGTTGCCAGCTTCAAATTTGTTTTCACCTTGGCTTTGCCTGTAAGTCGATTATTATTTATCTCCCAAAGTCTAGAAGGAGTAAAAATATTACCATTTAAATCTTTGTCCGAAAAGTCTATATACCCATCTATAGGCAGTCCAAAAGTATTCTTTATAGTATCCATCAAAAGCATTCCTCCCCCAAGTTTAGGATCTAACTCCCCCAGAGGAAATATGCTCTCCGCTTTATACTCGCCGTAGTTCTCGGAAATATGTAAATAAGAATCAGGAGGTATAGATACAACTACCATGCTTTTCTCATCTTTATCAAAGGATATAAGTCGAAGAGGCATTGTATTAAGTATGATATTGAAACGTCGCCCAGAGTCCCAATCTCCCCCACCCCAGATAAGAAACCAAATAGAAAATAGAAAACCAAGAAATATTATGCCTATAAAAATAAAAAGGCTCATCTTTAGCCTTTTTTGCCGAAGTATCTTATGCTCACCAGTTATTCTTTTAGACACTTTTATCTTTCTTCCCGCGACTAATTATCTCTATTTTTGGCAGTACAAAACCGCTGGTTCTTGACAGCACCCCTGCCTTTTTCTCAAGATTGGTTTTCTTAGGCTTTTTCTTATCCCCTTTATAAAATCCTCCAAAATTACCCATATTTACTCACAATTATATCATATTTTCTAAAAACCATGCTCCTTTTTAAGTGTTGCTATTCTGTCCTCAATATATGGTAAATTCAGATTATATAACTTCAGAAGCTTACCCGTTATGGAAAGTGCTGCCTCAAATTCCGGCTGAATAAGCACTTCTACCCCCAACTCTTTTAATTTATTTTGATCCTCCTCATGATGAGTTCTGCAAATAATAATAATATTGGGATTAAGACTCAAACAATGGCTAATAATAACTTCAGTGGCAAAACGGTCAGGTATGGCTATCACTACCACCTTAGCTTTATCTACGTTTGCAGCTTTTAGGACATCTATTTCCGAAGGATCACCATAAATCACAGCAATACCGCTTTTCCTTAAATTTTTGATTATATGATTATTATAATCAACCACTACATATTCTATTCCCGAGGAAAAGAGAGCATGAGAGATATATTTCCCTACTCTTCCATGACCCAATACCACGGCATGCTCCGAATAAGTAAGAGTCTTATCTAGCTTCTGCTCATCAAATGATTTAAAAATAGGTACCAAAAAAGTAAAATATCTTTTGAGTATTCCTCTTACTATCCTATAAATCCTCTCCATGCCCACTATAAGTGGAGAAGATATAATCAAACTCATCATGGTAATCGAAAGAATAAGCATATAGGTTTCGTTGCCTATAAGACCCTGTGTTTTCCCTATTTGGCCTAATATAAAAGCAAACTCACCCACACTTGTAAGCATCACTCCGACAAAAAAAGCCACCCGGGTATGGTATCCCAAAACGAGTACCAAGAGGCTGGAGAGTAAAAATTTACCTAATATAAGCATGACAGTCAAAAAAAGTATCAAGGGTAAATTTTGCCACAAAAAATTAGGATCAAGAAGAAATCCCAAAGAAACAAAAAAGATTATTGAGAAAATATCCCTAAGAGGTCTGACTTCCGAAAAAACTGCGTGGTTGGCCGCAGTCGAGGCAATTACCATCCCCCCCAAAAATGCTCCCAACGCAAACGAAAAACCTACATTGTTACTCACATAAGCAAACGCAAGACATATCAATACCACGGAGAGAAGTAGTAGCTCCCTTATCTTTGTCTGAGCCACTTTTTCTATCAAAAAGGGAATAATTTTTCGTCCTAAAAGAAGTATCACTATGAGACCAAAAATACTTACCGCCATAGCACGGGCTACAGACAAAAAACTCCAAAGTAACGTACCTCCGCTTTGCATAGCTCCACCTATTGCCGGAAGCAAAACTATAAGAGGTAAAGTAGCTAAATCTTGAACCAGCAACCACCCCACTGCTATCTCACCATGAAGAGAATCTATTTCTCCCCGGTCCGTCAATATTTTGACTACAACAGCTGTTGATGATAGGGAAAATACTGCACCCAAGAAAAATGAATTATAAAGATCGTAGCCAAAAAAGGGGAAAAAGAATATTCCGCAAATTATTGTCAGAATAATCTGCAGTAAACTACCCAGGATAATTATTTCACCCAAACTTCTAAGCCGCTTCAGTGAAAACTCCAAACCCAAAGTAAACATTAGAAGAGCAAGTCCTATCGCAGCCACACTCTCTACTTCCCCTATATGCACGAAGTCTGCCAAAAACCAAGAAGCCCCAGCCCCACCGATCAAATACCCCACAACAAGTGGAAATTTCACTTTGTAGGCCACAAAACCAAACACCATGGCAATAAAAAGTATGAGTACCAGATCTCCCACAAGAGCCATAAGACTATTTAAACATAAGAAGCCAATTTCTCCAATACTTCATCCAGGTCTTGAGGCAATTTACTCCGAAATTCCATGAAAGAATTAGTCTTCGGGTGTTTAAATTTGATATATGCCGCGTGCAAAAATAATCTCGGACAAAATTTCAAATCCCTTTTGTACACTTTTCTTCCACCGTAAAATGGATCGCAAGCTACAGGATGACCGGCATATTTTAGATGTATTCTGATTTGATGGGTGCGTCCAGTAAGAGGCGTTACATCAAGTAAACTGAATATTTCGCCTAGAGATGACTTATAGTGCTTAAGTACATCATAAGAAGTTTCGGCATCTCTCCCACCGGCAAGTACTCCAAATCTCTCCCGGTTCCATGGCAATCTGCCGACTGACGCCTTGATGGTGCTACTCGTTTCCAGTTTTCCATGAGCAAGTGTGATATATTTCTTCGTCACCTCTCGATTTTTGAATTGGGCTTGTAGATTTTCAAAAGCATCTGGAGTCTTAGCAATAAGTAATATTCCGGAAGTCTCTTTGTCTAGACGATGTACTATCCCCGCCCGACTATAAAATTCTGATTCTTTATTTTTTGAAAATTGAAAATTGCCCGCCTGCCGGCGAGGCAGGAAAATTGAAAATTTCTTCTCAATCCACTCCTGCACCGTCTCCGTCTTTACCGATTCAGCCTTATTGACTATCACTCCCGAAGGCTTGTCTATGACTATCAAATCAGAATCTTCAAAAATAATTGGAATATTCACTTGCTCTTCTCACAATCCAAACAATACAAGGCTGTTGGATTTACGCTCAAACGGTCACGGTCAATTTCTCGCCCACAATTTTTACATATCCCATAAGTATTTTTGCTTATTCTCTCTATTGCTTCTTCAATAGCCGCCTTATTTATTTTCAGCTCATTTTCTATCGCTTCTACCCTATCATGAGACGTCTCCTCATTTGCCTCAGCATCAGATGCCGCATTATCTATCAGTCTATCAGGATCAGAAAAAGGATCCTGCTTGGATAGCGATGCCAATCTTTTTTTTATTCTAGTAAGCTCGCTTTGCAGGTGATTTTTTATATTATTCAAAAATTCGTTATCTAGTGTCATATATTTGCTTTCTTATTAAATTTTATCCTACCCAGGAAAAACTTAAACAATGGCGCAAGACATAATAGAAAAATAATCAGTGAAAATAATTGATTCAAACTCAAAAGGTTATATAAGTATAACGATCTCTCTCTTGTAAATTCAAGTAGGAAAATACTAAAAGAAAAACTCCCCAAAAATAAAATTGACAAAGTGCCGGGTGTTGATTTACGCAGTCTGCCCCGATAGAGCCTGTGTAAAAGTAAAAATAAAATAAAAAAAATTACAGCAAAATAAGCTTCAGCCGGATGCCTTTTACCGGCAAGTCCGGCTACCCTCACTCCCCAGGGAAGTGAAGTTTTTAGCCCATAACTAGCTCCTCCCAATAGCATTCCCAAACTTACCAAAGAAAGTCCAAAACTGGCTACTACTGAAAAAATATCTGTTGTTTTAAAAAAGCTAATTTTTTTCCGTCTGGTGTAAAAATAAAGAAATACTGCTCCCCCCCCTAGTGCTCCAAACAAAGATAACCCAGGACTATCCCGTACGATCAAATATTTTAGTATATTGGCGCCAAATTCCTCAAAATGAAAAAGTATATAGAAAATCCTCCCCCCAAATAAAGAAAAAAGCACAGTATAAACAAAAGTATCCATTAGCGCCTCCTCTTGGAGTTCCTCCCGACCGTACTTATATACCAAAAAAGACGAAAGCAAAAATGCCATCATCAAGAAAAATCCAAAGGCAAATACATGAAAAGGCCCTATCATAAAAAGTATTGGCTTCACTATTATTTCTCTATATTAAATGAGGTACTGGATAGTTTCAAGAGTCTATAAATGCCAAATAACAAAACTATAATACCTAATATAAATAATGTTTTTCCTATACCCACTGTATCAGCCAAAATACCGGAGAAAATAACCGGAAAAATTGCAGATCCGCCCGTAAGAGATGTCAGTATCCCATATATTCTCCCCCGAAAATTTCCTTTGGTATCCTCCTGTATTACTGTAGTAGCCGGTACAGATATAAAAGCATTGGTAAGTCCCAAGAAAAACAATATCAGGATAGCCACCTCGAGTCCTCCTATGGGTATATCTCCTATATTAAAGCTGAAGTAGACTCTGTTGCTTACCCTTACCAAAAGTGAAAGTAGAACAAGCGTCACACCCGCACCTAATATTCCAAACAAAATTAGCGCTCTTTTTAAGAAATATCTGCCCCACCCTCCTATAAATAAAGCACCCAGAATCAGTCCTATAGCCGCCGGCCCCATCACCAGATATGAAGCATCAGTGAGAACTATTTTAAGAGTTCGATCAGAAAAGCCTGGAGCAAGCGATGCCAGTATCGCTATAAGAGCTTGGGAAAATGTAAGAAGTAGAAGTCCCTGTTTTACCCGGTTATTTCCCTGTATGAATTTGATACCGTCATTTATATCTCCCCTAATTCTGGAAAGAGACAAATTAATAACAGTCCTTTTTTTCGCTTCTTTTGGCAGACGAAAAGTAAAAAATGCAGCAATCAGCATAATTAGGGAAAGTATCAAAAATGTATTTTCAGTACCAAGAAACCCAAGTAAAGGGCCAGAAAGTACAAAACCGATTATCGTAGATGCATACAGACTAAATGTAAAAAGCGAAGTAGCCGGTAGAATCTGCTTCTGCGTAACTAAACTGGGTATGTATGGAGCCTCAGCAGGTATAAAAAATTGTGTAATGACAGAAAATAAAAAAGCCAGGATATACACAAAGGGAATAAATCCTATCAAAAAGAAAAATAGAAGTAAAACAACTGCCCTAAGTATATTACTCACCACCATAACCTGTCTTTTATCCAGTTGATCGATTATCCCACCAGCGATAATTCCAAATAATATGGAAGGCACACCAATTGCCAGTACTATTCCTGAAACCGCAATATTGGAACGAGTCTGCTCATATACTCTAATAAGCAGTATAAAAGCAAACATATTGACCGCAACTTGGGATATTATCTGAGCAATCCAAAGATTACGAAAATTTCCGTTTTTCAAAACAGCAAGAATTGAGGACATAAATCAAATTACCTGCCTGCCGGCAGGCAGGGTCAAATAATCAGCCAAGTGTTAGAAGATACTGCAAAATGGTCCGGACCCCAAACCCGGCTCCACCCTTGGGTACTAAGGTGGTTTCTGATTCTTCATATGCCGGACCGGCTATGTCCATATGCACCCATGGTACATCATCTACAAACTCCTCCAAAAATAAAGCCGCAGTTATAGCACCGCCATATTTACCTGTCTGTATATTTTTTAAGTCCGCGACATCACTTTTTATTAACTCTCTATATTCACTCGGAAGCGGCATCGGCCAGACTTTTTCACCTTCTATACCGGCTGCTTTCTTTATATCATTTACGAGTTTTTCATTGTTACCCCAAAGTCCGGCAATTTCCTGTCCCAAGGCTACCATACAAGCTCCTGTCAGAGTCGCCATATCAATTATTACATCTGGCTTTTCCTTCACAGCATATGATAGCGCATCAGCAAGTGTCAATCTACCTTCAGCATCAGTATTTAATACTTCAATCGTTTTGCCATTTAATGCTTTAAGTATATCCCCCGGCTTGAGAGCACTTCCTGAAGGCATGTTCTCGCAAGCAGCAATTATACCCACCACATTAACCTTTGGTTTAAGTTTTGCCAGTCCCTCAAAAATAGCCAAAGTAGAAGCGGCACCCGCCATATCCATCTTCATGGTCATCATGTGCTCAGCCGGCTTTAATGAGAGTCCTCCGGTATCAAAAGTAATCCCCTTACCCACCACTGTTATTTTCTTTCCAGCACCTGGACTTTTGTATTTTAGTACTATAAATTTTGGTGGCTCAGTTGAACCTTGAGCAACTCCCAAAAAAGCACCCATGCCCATTTTTTTCGCTTCGTCACGCTCATAAATTTTGACACTAATAAGATTGTTTGACTTTTTGGCAATTTCGCGAGCAGCATCTGCTAAATATGCCGGTGTAGTAAAAGCTGAAGGTTCATTTATAAGATCCCGGGCATATGTTGTACTATCAGCAAATATATTGCCCCGCACCATACCCTCATCGACCGACTCCACCCTATTGGGACTTGATAGAAGATAAACCTCATCGACCGAAACACTATTCTCTGTCGGAGAATCGCTTTTATATTTGAGGAATTTATACCCGCCAAGTTTTATACCTTCAACCACCGCCTGACTTATGTTTTGGGCGCTAAAGTTCCTAAACCAAGATGAAGAAAGGGAAACCGCCAGTCTTTTTGTTTTCAATTTATGCGCAATCCTTATAGTTTCTGCTGCTGCTTTCCTTAAGTTTGAGAGATCAAAATCTTTTTCCTTACCAAGACCCACCACTGCCAGTTTATAAGAAGGAATAATTCCTTTGGTATACAAAACCAGAGTTTGCTTTTCTTTTCCTTTAAAATCCTCTTTTTGACAGGCTTGCTTAATCTCTGAATTCAAATTAGAACTAAATGGTAAATCGTCAATGCTGTTTTCAAATGTGTAAATTACCAGAAGATCAGCTATAGTTTTGGAAGGAGGCGTGGCTTTTACAAAAATATTCATAATAAAATTTTGCGGACTGTTTGACTAGATGATTGTAACAAAATATAATAATAATAGTCAATCTAGGTTATATTGACAATCAGGGGTTTACACAGAAAATTTCACCATAAATTATTCTGGGCAAGTGGCGGAATGGCAGACGCGTAGGTCTCAAAAACCTATGAGCCCAAAGCTCATGTGGGTTCGACTCCCTCCTTGCCCACCAAAAATCAAAGAGATACACTTGGTACTGCAATCTCTTCCTTCTTCTTCTCGACACTATAAAATCTTATCCTATCACCCTTAAACAAAAGATCAATTTCACCCAAAGGGCCGTTTCTGTGTTTAGCAATGAGAAGTTTTACAATGGGACTAACTTCCCATTTATCTACTTCCTGCTCTTCACGATAAAGAAACATCACCACATCCGCATCCTGCTCTATAGCGCCTGATTCCCTTAGATCCGCCAGCTGAGGTATGCGCGTACCTCGAGCCTCCACTGCTCTGGATAATTGAGATACCGCAAGTACCGGTATCTTAAGCTCACGAGCCAAATTCTTAAGCGCCTGGGAAACTATTGATACCTCCTGTACTCTATTATCAAACCTTCTTCCCGGATCTACCAGCTGCAAATAATCAACTATTATAAGCTTGATATCATGTTCCATCTGTAGTCTTCTTGCTTTGGTTCTCATCTCTAGAATGTTTATTCCCGGTGTATCATCTATAAACAAAGGTGCCTCAGCTAGTTCTCCCATCGCTTGAGATAATTTTGTAAAATCTTCATCTGAGAGCCTACCTGTTTTTAATCTCCAAGCGTCTACATCAGCCTGTGACACCAATAGTCTATCCACCAATTCTTCCTTACTCATTTCAAGAGAAAATATTCCCACACCGGCCTTTTCAGCTGTTGCTATATGCTGCGCCATGTTTAGTACAAATGCCGTCTTACCCTGGCCTGGTCGAGCCGCAATAATAAGTAAATTGGAGTCCTGCATGCCGGCTAGTTTGTGATCCAAATCAGAAAAACCGGTAGGAACACCTCTTAGCCTGGAACCCCTTTTATGAAGCTCATCCAATCTATCAAATGATTCAGCCAAAGCATCTTTTATGGGTATAAAATCACGCCTTATATTTGACTGCGATATGGAAAATACTTCAGATTCGGTAATATCAAGAAGACCTTTAACATCACTTGTTTCCAAAAATGCCTTTTCACTGATCTTGCTGGCTATGGATATCAATCTTCTTTTCGTATACGCGTCAGTTATTAATCTGGCATAGCTTTCTATATTTGCCGAAGTGGCCACGTTATTTATAAGCTCTGATAGATATGCAGTTCCTCCTATATCCTTATAATTACCCTTTTTTTTAAGTTCCGCAGTCACAGTCACCAAATCCACTGGTTCATGCTTCTCAAAAAGAGACAGCATTGCCTCATACACAAAACCATTTAATTCTTTATAGAAATGTTGAGGTTGTAAAAAATCAACTACTTCAGATATCGCGTCCTTATCAATAAGTATCGATCCTAACACTGAAGTTTCTGCAGTATCATCGTGAGGGGGAATTTTGGGATTGGACATATTAATTTCACTCAAGTACTACGACTGTCGCTTCACTTGGCAGCTTCTCTCGGGTAGTAGTATATTTTGGCAAAGGCGCAATATCTGTCTTTCCTAATTCTTTCAAAAACAGATTAAGATCAGCTAAGCCTGCAAAAGTTTTCTCATCTAGCTCTTTTCTTTTATAATGCATCGGTATTATTACTTTTGGTTCCAATTGCGACACCACTACAGCCGCCTCGGCAGGATTTAAAGTATATACTCCGCCGACAGGAATAAGCAATATATCCACTGTCCCTAAAGAATCTATTTGACTATCAGTAAGTTTATGACCCAAATCGCCCAAGTGCACCAGGCTGATTTTGTCAATATCTATTCTATAAATTGTATTCTTCCCCCGTTCTTTTCCCTCTTTCCCATCATGATATGTGGAAAGACCCACAACCTTTACTCCTTTTAC
>Ga0209542_10014280_pt1 | contig 13543 bp, 19 predicted proteins | sample RifCSPhighO2_01_FD_184028 | JGI IMG/M metagenome (GOLD analysis project Ga0209542, IMG submission 184028) | Soil microbial communities from Rifle, Colorado - Rifle CSP2_plank highO2_0.1 (SPAdes) (version 2) | ecosystem: Environmental > Terrestrial > Deep subsurface > Rock core/Sediment ... | reverse complement strand
TACAAATTCTGAGAAACAAGTAAATCATTACACATTTAATTTAACTCTAGTTGATTGAAGAACATCTTAAGTTTAAAGAAACTCCTGAAAATTCATGAGCGGATATAATTATCTTTCATCATTAAAAAATAAAGAATTCTTAATTTTGCAGAAATTATGTGACAATTCAATCCTTCCACCGGAAAAAGAAAAATTAGAAAAAGAATTAGAAGAAACTCGTTTAGAGATTGAAAAACTAGGGTAGCGAACAACAATGCATAAAAAAACATGATTGGACTTGTTAAATGATGTAATTTAACAGAGCATTAGTTTCTAACTGAAAACTAAGATTGATAATCATGAAATGTAAATTTATATTAAAACTTTGAGCTAATTTAGGTAATTCAGTATGGAACTAGACATTGAATGGTATAAAATAATAATTGAATCTGTGATTCTTTCAATAATAATTTTTGGTGCTGTTTTTCTTGAAATATGGCTTTATAGAAAATCAGAAAAAATAAAGGAAACAAATACAAGAAAAAGAATGTCAGATTTAATCCGAACGGATCTGCGAAGAAAAATTAGATTCATCAACGATTCTAGTGAATACAAAGACTACAAGCCATTTTTTACAGATGTGTGGGATGCAGTAGTACTTTCCGGAAAACAAACTTTGTTTCCTTTTGAGACAATTGAAAATTTACAACATTGTTATTCTTGGATGAAATATTATAATACGGAAATACAACAAAAGCGCCAAATCGATAACGAGAAAACATTAAAAGAGATTTTAGATGAGGTAAAAAAATCCATTGAACATTCGCTTGGAATACTCAAAGAATGATTCTACAGGATTCAGATAATGTATTTTGCAAAACAATGAAGGTTTATCAGGGAATAATGGATATTGTTCTGTATTGGATGCTAAAAAACAACAAAAAATAGACAATTTAATCGTCATTATGAAAAAATTAGGTTTTCTTAATGACGACAAAGTAGAGTCAGCCATTAGAAAAATGCACCGACATGAATTTGTACCAATATCGCTTAAAGAAGAGGCATATGAAGATGTTCCTCTATCTACAATGAAAAATCAAACAATATCTCAACCGTCAGTGGTGTCAAGAATGACAGAATGGTTAGATATCAAAGAAGGACAAAAAATTCTAGAGATTGGTAGTGGATCAGGTTGGCAAACTGCAATTCTTTCTTACTTGGTAAGACACGGTAAAGTTTACTCTATTGAAAGACATTCAGAACTTGCAGAATTTGCCAAAAAAAATCTAGATAAGTTGGGAATAAGTAATGTTAAAGTAATTTTAGGAGATGGCAGTTTAGGACTGCTAGAAGAATCTCCTTTTGATAGAATCATAATTACGGCTGCATGTAAAAAAGTTCCAGAGAAATTACTTGAACAATTATCAATAGGTGGTTTGTTGATTGCACCTGTAGGTGAATTTCCACAATCACTGGTTTTACTAAAAAAGACATCTCATGGAATTGTGGAAATTAAAAAACAACCAGGTTATGTTTTTGTGCCACTCAGATAAAATTGACTAAAATAGAGCAATTTAGAGTATAAGAACATCAGTACGATACCGAATTGGTAGGAAAATTGCCAATATTATGATTAAATCAACGCAATCTTTTGTAGACTTCCTGAAATTCTTTAGAAATGTTGTATGCAATATTTTCTATGTGAGTTATTTCCGTTACTGATTTTTTATCTTTAGATATAACTCTCATCATTGTCATACATTTGTGAATTTGATTATGCTCCGGTTCTTTATTATCAGTCCAGGTTTTAAAACAATCTTCAAAGTCCAAACAAAACTTGAGAATTATAATTTCCCAATCACTTGTGGTAGGTGATATGTTTAAGGAATCAGATAATTCCTTAAATTCATTTTTTCGATCTCTTAGTAAAAGATCCAATGCACGTCTTGCTCGCTCTTCTTCAAATCCAGTAATTAATTTGATCCGATTCATAATAAAATGAACAACAACCAATAATTAAAAGATAATGTGATAATTCTCACATATGATAAGCAGATTAAATAAATCAATCAGATTTAAGACAAAATATTTAAAAAAATAAAAAAAGAAAATTTACTGGACGGATATTGATTTTTTCTTTTGTATTTCTGTTGGTTTTGATTTTGGGAGGGTAACATCCAATACTCCATCAGTGAGTTTTGCCATTACTTTGCCTGCTATTATTTTCTCAGATAGGGGCAATGATCTGTAATATGATACCTGACTTCGCTCTTTTCTGAGATAGTTCTTTTTCTTTTCTTCAGATTCTTCTTTATGCTCTGCTGACACTTCTAAAGAATTATCAGTGACATTCAGTTTAACTTCATTTTTCTTTATGCCAGGTACATCCATTTTCACTCGAAACTGATTACCTTCATCTATAACATCACAAGATGTATGTGACATTTTTGGCATGTGTATTGATGGAAATGATGAAAAAGTTTTTTCCATATCCCTACGTAGATTTTCTATTGATCTGTCAATGTCTGTCCAACTAGATTCCCAAAAAGGAGCAATTCCTGTAGATTTTTTTGGGGGATTTTTTGTTTCTGCCATGAGAAAAGACGACACTTGAATTATTTAAGATGTAAATATGATTTCTGACTTTGATTCCTGACTTTGAAAATTAGGTTGATATTATAATAGCATACACTCTAAAAAATATCATGGTTAACCAGTACATTTTGATTGGTATTGTAATCGGTGTTTTCTTTGTAGGAATTGGAATAGGATATGCAAGTTTTTCGACAAATCAATCTTTCAACTTTATGCATATGTCATCACAGCAAATGCAACAAATGATGAATAATCCACAAATGATGACACAATGGCATCAAACCATGATGAATGATCCGCAAGCTATGAACAGCTGGATGAATACTATGATGCAAAATCCAAACTTGATGAATCAATGGATGGGAACCATGATGAATGATCCGCAATTTAGTCAACAGATGTACTCTCAGATGATGCAAAATGATCAATTCATGCAAGGGATGATGGGGAATCAACAATTCCAAAATCAGTGGATGGGTCCATGGATGATGCAAAACAATTCCACGTGGAGTGGAATGATGGGCAGTTCTATGATGGGAAACTATCCATAGGAAAATAAACTAATACCAATTTCAGATTTTAAAATGTTATAATAATATGGGGCTGGCAGTCCAACGCATGGACTGCCAGCTTGTTCCCCGAACGGTTTGAATTCGATGTCAATTTGAAGTTCAGAATTATCTGATTTAAATGTTTGAAATTATCCCCAGTCAAGTTTTTTTGATTTGATTTTTCTTGCAGAGCCAGCCAAAACCCCAATGGTGATTCCAAGATGGTAAAGAAAATACAAAAAAACTTCAAAAGTACTAGGAGTTAAATCAGTAAATCTGCTAAGACCAGTCAACAGTAAGATAAGCAAACTAAAAAAGAAAACAAAGGTTTTGGCGACACCAGGAATATGAGTAAATTTTAGCAATACAAAGGTCATAACAGTTACAGAAATTGCAAGTACTGCAAAAAATCCAGCATTCATTCCAAATACAAGAAAAAGTAATGACATCAATTCTCCAGGGTTGTTAGTTTGAAAGATATCAGAAAGAATGATTTTGTCAGGAGATGCAAAACGAGGTACGCTTAAAATTGCATTTACAAGAAACAAGAAAAATAAAGATATTGAAACAGTTTTTACATGATTCTGTAGACGTGGGAACCGTAAAAGTATCGCTCTACCCAAAACAATACCTTGAAAAATCCCAATTACAAATGCGCTTAAAATTGCAATTACTGAAAAGATAGGATCTTGAAAGACTTCAACTAAAAATGGAATCAATGCCATAATTAGAAAATTATCCCAATTACAATATTAGTTGCTAGATACAGGGTTTTGGCAAAATAAGCAAAATAATTTCAGCAAAGACAAGAATCTAAAATAAATGAACAATACAAGAGTAAATTTAATAATTTCATCTCTAGAAGGGCACCTATGCAAAAAATCGTAATTTTGTTGTGGTTAATCGGAGTAGTTTTTACAACAAATTATGCATATTCGCAAGAAATGAGTCTTGCCACATTTCAAGAAACAGCACAAGTAATAATTGATAAGAGTCTATCTCAAAACGTTACAGCATCAATTGCTCTACAAAGTACAAGTATTCAAGAAATAAAAATTCCTGCTGAATTGGAACAAAAAATTAGAGAAAACAATAGAATAACAGCCATAGTTTTGACAAACCAAAATCAATGTATTTTGGGCGTGTATGATGAATCATGTATAATCATAAATGTTGCAAGAGACCCAGCAGATGAAGGGATTCTAGCAATTCAAAACTCAACAAAAAAGATTGCAGAATTGTTCATTGATGATGTAAATCAAACATTTGATACAGATGCAGAGTTTCATTCTATATTTATTCAAAGTAATGATGAGATCGGCAGAGCCCTTGAAACATCAGGGACAATTTCAGGTAAGGGTACAATATCTGCAGTGTATACAATGCCTATGGAAGATACAGAATCCATGTATGAAAAAATCTCAGCGTTGTTACTCCCAAAAGTCATCAGAGAGTCTGGAGGGTTTTATGACATAGCAAAGAACCTATCCAAAGAGGAAAAATCAAAGATGACATTTTCAATAATACCATTGGAAAACAAGTCATTACTACAATTGAAATTATCAGTAGATTATCCAAACATGGCCTCATCAGTTAAGGAAATCAGTCCATTAGAGTTTTTGAAAGCAGAAGAATTGAAAAGATCAGATTATTTTTCAACAGGGTTTTATCCATTAAATTCAATATTACAAGTTGTAATACTATCTCCAGAATCTACTAATGTATCAGATGTACGAGGAAACATAGTTCCGACTCAAATAACAGACGGTGAGAAAATACCAAAGGAAATTACAAAAGAGGGATGGATTTTTGATCCAGAGCAAGGAAAAAGAATTCAAGGAAAATATATTTTTGGCGAGAGAACATCAATTAACAAAGATGAATTAGTTTTTTCATTAGGTGGCAGTGAGTTAGTAGCACCAAAAAACATTGGAGTATCATTTGATGAATCAATTATTATTGTGATAATTATCACAGCAATAGCAGTTGCAGCAACAGTATTTTATCTTAAAGGATATAAAAAATAAAACTAGACAAGCAAAACAGCAGCAGCAAAGACAGTAGTCCACTTACCATCTTTATCACCTGTTGCTGATTGAGTAATATTTTGTGTTTTGTATATCTGACCAGAAATTGTCCATTGTTGTCTTTTTTCATTCCAGTTTTTATCAATATCAAATGGAATTCCAAGAGATGAGGCTAGCATTTGTGCTGCAATGTCTTCAGCATAATCACCTGATTGCTGTTCATTTTGCCCATATGATTCGTATTCTGAGAGATAGCCGTATCGATTCGTATCTTTTGGTCGTGCAATACCAACTGATGCAGAACATAATCTATGAGCTTCGTTTGTTTGATTCTTTGAATAAATTGTAAATAAAATCTGGCCCGGCATTATTTGTTTGAGACCTTCATTTCTGGAAATTAATTTTGCGTTTGGCGGAAATATACTTGAAATTAAAACAAGATTAGTACCTGCAATTCCAGCATCTCTTAAGGCATATTCAAAACTCGTCAATCTATCTTCATGAACGCCTTTGCCTTTTGTGAGGAATAATTTTTTGGCAACTAAATCTAGCAATTCTTTCTTGATGAAACTGTGTTAATATTTATACTTTTGAAACCTCAAAAGATATTTTCAAAAAATATGCGATCTCCGTACATCATATTTTTCTATGCATCTCAAAATATTTTTTTAATCACATCACTTTTGTCAATAGTTAGTGTATCAAGGCAAATTGAGCTTCAATGAGTTAGATTTTTTTATAATGCATAACAACAAAGATTATGCTAGAAGAGTTTTTTCAAACAGACAGTTTTGTAATTGGATACTATATTCTAACAGTAGGGGCATCGCTTCTTCTCATTAAAGAAACGAAAAAAAGAGTCAAGGATCTAAAAATAGGGATTAATTCAATAAAGTATGCACCAATACCATTTGGAATTTTATTTGCATACATTATTTTTGCGCATGATTTTGTCGAAACGATACCGATTCTAAATTGGAGTTGGCTTGGATACAACATTGCTTTTGGTCCATTTGCAGACCAGGGATTTTGGGGCATAGTTCCTTTCATTCCATTACTGGTGTACATGTTTATTCACATCAACTATGTAGAAGAATTGTATTTTAGAAAATCAAAAAAGATGGTAGTGGTATGGGCATTTGTCCATATTGCAATGGGGGTAAAAGTACACATGGCAATATTGTTGCTGCCAATTGGGTTTTTGTTCAAATACATTTATGACAAAAAAGGAATAAATCATTCATATGCAATGCATTTTGCAACAAATATACTAGTGGTCATTGCGCTTTTTCTTTCTTTTATCATCTGATTCTGGCGTCTGAGTAAGAAAGATCCAGCCAAAAAATGCACCTAATGATAAATTGATCACTCCCAGAAAGGTAATCAATAGCGGTGCGTAAGAGGTTGCTGAAGGTTGCGCAACATACAAACCAACAATAATTCCAAGAATACCAGTACCAAAAAACATAATCATCATAACTTTAAGTCGTGAGTGTTTAACGTATTTCATGAATTATTCACAGATTCACAGTATTATAATCTGATGGGCCAATACATCAAATAAGAAAATAGATATTTTTAAAAAATTATAACTCAACTAAAAAATAAACCCAGTTTCAAGACACATTTGCCAAAGTTTTATTTCAAATACCTTTAGCTGGTAACACTTTAAAGATCCAGAATATTTATTGGATTTTGTGCCAATATAGCTCAGCCTGGTTAGAGCATCAGATTTGTAATCTGAGGGTCGTGGGTTCGGATCCCATTATTGGCTTTTTAAATTTTATAAAAATAACTTCGAAAGAGTAAGAAAAAACGACGTTAAGCGTATTTCAGCCTAATATCTTCCTCTATTTTCAAATCTTGGCTTTCTATGTTTTGGTAAACATTCTTTGCAGAAAACATCTCTACCTTCAACTGGTTGGAAAGGTACCTGTGATTCTTTTCCGCAATCAGAACATGTACATGGGTACATTTTACGATCGTCTGTTGACATTATTTTGGATAATTATGATGGAATATAAGAACTGTGAGAATAAAAACGAGGTAAAATTTTGGCAATACGAATAAGTATGTTATAATTTAAACAAGCCCAAATGGATTTTGATGAAATAAAACCAAAGCAAAATGAAACTAGCGGAAAAATTTCCATTAAAAAATCAACTTTTAATGCTTTAGTAATTTCAGTAGTAGCAATTAGTTTGATAGCTGTATTTTTTGCAGGTTCGTATACTAGCTTAAAATCAGATGAAATAACAAAATCGGAATTAAACGAGGCAATTTCAAAACTTGAAGCAAAGATTTTAAAAAATCAGCAAGTAACGGAACAGCCTAACGTACAGCCAATTAGTGTATCCATAGATGACGATCCAATCAAAGGGGATCAAAATGCACCAATTACGATTATAGAGTTTTCTGATTTTCAATGTCCATTTTGTGCTAGATTTCAGATTCAGACACTACCATTAATTTTAGAACAGTATGTAGAAACAGGAAAAGTAAAATTCGTATACAGAGATTTCCCAATACAAAACAGTCATCCTAATGCAATGCCAGCAGCTGCAGCATCAGAATGTGCACATGAACAAGACAAGTATTGGGAATACCATGATATGTTATTTGAAAATCAAGGAGTTTGGAATAAGGTGGAAATTACATCTGCAATTACAATCTTTAAAGAATTTGCTGCAGAATTAGATTTGAATCAAGAGCAATTTGATTCCTGTCTGGATTCAGGAAGATACATCGAAGAGATCAGCAATGATCTAAATGATGGAAGAGACTATGGGATATCTGGGACTCCAGGATTTTTCATAGGAAATGAGAAAATAGGATTTGCAAAACTAAATGGAGCCCAACCTTTTGAAGCATTCAAGAGCATAATTGATTCTCAGCTAAACACATGAGAAATAAGAACAAGCGTTTATTAGACCTAAAAGTGATTTAGAAACATCGGAATAATGACGAGTAGGCAATGAGCTTTTTCGTCATTGCTTAAGAGAAGAAAAACAAAATGACAAAATTTCAAGATTTAGGATTAAAAGAAGAGATACTGAAAGGAATTCGTGAAATGGGATTTGATGAAGCATTTCCTATTCAAGAAGCAGTAATTCCAGTGTTACTTAGTGGAAGAGATGTTGTAGGGCAGGCACATACAGGCTCGGGTAAAACAGCAGCATTTGCTTTATCTATGCTGCAAGAAATACAACCAAAAAAAGGAATACAGGGTTTGATCATGGCTCCAACAAGAGAACTTGCAATGCAAATTTCCGGAGAGATAAAGAAATTTGGCAAATACACAGGAATTAGAGTAGCAACAGTATATGGAGGTCAGGGAATGGGCTTGCAGTTAGATGCGTTAGATAGAGGTGTAGAGATAGTAGTTGCAACACCTGGAAGATTAATTGATCATCTTAAACGTGGTTCAATAGAACTTGGTGATATTACCCACATTGTATTGGATGAAGCAGATACAATGTTAGACATGGGATTTATTGATGATATTCAGTTTATTTTAGATCTTGCACCAGAAGACAGAGTTATGTCATTGTTTTCAGCAACAATGCCAACTACAATTCTTAGACTATCTGAAGATTACTTGAAAAATCCAAAACAGTTTCTGCTTGATGCAGATGATCTTAGTGGAGAAGGAATAGATCAGGCATATCTCGTAATCAAAGATAGAGACAAAATGAAATATCTTATTGATTTTATTAAACCAGTTAAAGGTCAAATCATAGTTTTCTGTTCTACAAAATATAGAACACGAGATGTTGCTAAATTCCTCCATCAAGAAAAATTTGATGCCGTAGCAATCGAAGGAGACATGTCACAAAGTAGACGAGAGCAATCAATGTCAAAATTCAGAAGTGGTAAGGTGGATATTCTTGTTGCAACAGATGTTGCTTCTAGAGGAATTGATGTACCAAGAGTAGAACTGGTAGTAAACTATGATGTACCAAATCAAGAGATGGTTTATTTTCATAGAATTGGAAGAACAGCAAGAGCTGGTGCGAAAGGAAGAGCAATTACACTAGTATCATATTCATCAGTAGGAGATTGGAATTTAATAAAGCGCCAAATCAAAGTAGAATTGACAGACTTGAATAAAGAGATGGGAATAGAAATTTCAATTCCTGATCCTCTAAAAAGACAAGTTCCATCTAGAAGATATGGTGGTGGAAGTTCATCAAGATCTAGTGGATATTCCAGAGGTCGTTCTGGTGGATATGGAAGATCCGGTGGATATGGAGGATCTAGTAGAGGAGATGCAAGAGACGACAGAAGTGGTGGAAGAAAAAAGTACGGAGATCGTGGCGGTAGAAATAGCTATGGTGGACGTAGCAGATGGTAATAGATGTAAAACTTAAAGACAGGTATCAGAACAATCATTCGAAGAAAAAATAATGCATAGCGGATTTATTTTATTAAATTGTGATCTTGGAGCAGAAGAGTACATCATAGAAGAATTAAGACAAATGCCCAATGTCAAAAACGCACATCTTACATTTGGCGCATATGATGTAATTGTAGAGATAAATGCAAAAGATCAACAAGAATTTGATAAAGCAGTGGCGGGAATTAGAAGATTATCAAGAGTAGAAAGTACAATGACACTAAGTGTCATAAACTCCGAATAATTGTTATAGGAGATAATTCAGGTTTATTTCAAAATGGAAAAAATAGACTATGAAGGAATTGTTTGGGCAATTAATCACAATAATCCAGAGCCACTAGTTGAACATGCGTTACATACATTGGAAATGCACGGAGTGAAAAAAGAAGATATTCAATTAACAGATGCTCCAGATAATGTCAAAGTAGGTGCAATCGTAGTTGAGATTTGGCCTTACCATCTTGATGTTGCAAGAGTAAGAACTATTCGCAATGAATCATTTATCAGCGGTACGGTTATGACAATTGAGCTAAAGTTAGATGCAGAAGGTAACTATACAGATTAGTTTTGAAAAAATCAAAGAAACAAAATATCATTATTGTAACCATTGCAGTTATCATCATAGGAGCAATAGCAGGCTACAATTATTCAGTGGAACAAACTAAACAAAAAGGACTCAGGTTTGGAAACGAACTTCAGCAAATTCAAGAAGAGGTCAAGCAGTTGCAAACAGAATTTAATTCAAAAATCACACAATGGGAAGAAGGAGATTTGAGTCAGCAGGAATTATCAGAATATTCAAAGAATCATATTGAAAAACTACAAAAAGTAATTTTAAAATATGATGATTTAATCCCACCAAAACAATTTGCCCCATCAGTAGAATTATTCAAGCTTTCAACGCAGGCACAATTAGACAGCGACAAAGAATTCATAGAATGGGTAAAAACAAGTGATGATTCTCACAATATTAGATCAGATTCATTATTACAAGAATCATTTGAGTATGAAATGATGGCGTTGGGAGAATTCAATGCAGCAAAATCAGGATTAAGATAGACATTAGATATAATTACAATAAATTTAATTTCTGCAATAAATCCAATATTGGGGAGATTTCTTTTAGAATTTCTGTTTTATCTAATGGAACAGGTTCTGAAAATTTAATGGGAAATGTAATTGTAAGCATGTCTTGATCAGTGTGAGATATTCTAATAGAATGAACAGTGTTGTTGGTTTTTGCGATAAAATCTTTCCATTTTTTTAGGTGTTCTCCAACACGATTTACGTGGCGCTCTAATTCATCAATATCAATATCCAAATCAGAATCAAATAATCCAAATTTAACAAGAGGGATCATGACAAGTCCGCCTAGAATTTTATCGTGGTTTTTTAGCATTTGAGAAATAATTTCTGCAGAGTTTTCTTTTGGGAATATATCGCCATAATCAGGATCAAAGTATCCAGCTACGAGTTTATTAGAATCAAATATTCGAAAATATTCATCATCTAGATCTAATTTCCACAATAACTAGGCAATAGAGGATAAATAAATAAACAATTTACCACAGTTAAATAAACAAGGACAAGAAGAAAAACATGGCAATATCCAAAGAAAACAAAGATTTCATCGATAGTTTGATTGATTACTATATCAGCGAATCAGAATCATATAGACAAATTGCAGAAAACTTTGCTCCAGAAGTAGAGTCAATCCCAGATACAGCATTTGGGATTATTACAGGATGTGTGTATTCTGGATTTTTACAAGCTTATCAAAACCAACAGCAAACCCCAGGATTGGAAGATATCAGAGAATTCAATCAAATTCTAAAGGACCGTGCACCATTAATCAAAAAGGCTATTCTTGAGCCCATCAAACAATAAAGATGATTGAAATTATCTAAAAATTATCAGTCAATGTTTTATAAAAATAGTTAGAGTTTAATTTGATTTTATTGTATCAAAAAACATGAAGATAGACGGAAGTAAAGTCATCTTTGGTTTAGGAGTAGCATCTGCTGTTGCAATGGCAGTAATAGCACTCTATTTTGCAATACGTTGATAAATCAACAGATGCAATGAATGGCATTGTCAGCTACAGATGAATTCAAAATTACACAAATAGTAGACAATGGTCAAATAGTGCAATTAACATTAATTGAAAATGTATCAACTGAGCCAATATCACAAAAACAGATGATTATTGAAAATGTTTCAAAAAGACTAGATGCCGAAACTAAAGAACAAGTCATGCCATTATTAGAGGCAATTTTACAAGCTCAACCAACAGTTAACATCAAAAGCTATCAACAAACCCAAATTACAATTACAATGCCAAGATCAAGATATGAAAATATGGGCAGACCACAAGTTGGAAATGTTATTGGAATAAACCTAAAAAAACTCTAAAGATGAGAATCTATTTCAGCAATAGAGCTTAAAGGTAATGAACATGTAAAATCTTTACAAACAAAAACAGAAGTCTTATCACTAAAAATTTTACCAGCAAAGAAGGGAAATTCTGCAAGATTTTCCAGTTGAGTTTTATTGTTTATTGTCACCAAAATTGATTCAGGCAAGAATTTGCCAGAAAGAAACTTGCAAATTTCAGAATTTTCAGGATTAATAATTGTAATTTCTGTAGGCTTTTGCAAGTAAGTGTAAATTGTATTTAGCAAATAACCAAATCCAAAGGGATTTTCTGCTGCAATTTGTGCCTGAGATTCCATGATTTGCGTTGCAATTTTTAGGAATTTTTCTTCTTGAGTTAGATGGAATAATCTAAGCATCACAAGACATGAGACAGAGTTGCCAGAGGGTAACGATAAATCATAATTGCTCTTTGGTCGGATAATTAATTTTTCATGATCATCAGATGTCATAAAAAAGCTGCTGTTTTCAGAATCCCAAAAGTGATCAACGAGGTAATATCCTAGTTTTGAAGCCAAGTCCAGATATTTTGACTCAGGTTCAATCTCAAAGACGTCAAGTAGTGCATTTGTAAAATAAGAATAATCTTCCAAATATCCATTTATTTTTGCAGTGTTATTTTTGTAGGTTCGTAGTAATTTATCCCCAGAGAGAAGATTTTTTTCAATAAAAGATACACAGTTTTTTGCAGCATCCAAATATTTGGTTTCACCAGTTACATGATATCCTTTAGCAAATGCTGTGATCATCAAAGAGTTCCAAGATGTGAGAATTTTGTCATCAAGGCCAGGAGCAACTCTTTTGGAACGAACATTCAATAATTTTTCAGAACATCTGACAAGAATTTCATGAATTTTATCTTCAGATATACCAAAATGAAATGCAACTGCAGAAATGTTGATGTTATTGCACAAAATACTATTACCTTCCCAATTTCCACCGTCAGTTACATCATAGTATAGACAAAATAGATCAGCGTCATCTCCAAGAATCTCTTTGATTTCACTTTTTTTCCATACATAGAATTTTCCTTCAACACCTTCCGAATCAGCATCATACGCAGAAAAAAATCCGCCGTTACTTGATGTCATTTCTCGTAAGACATAACCTAGTGTTTTATGCAGAATTTCAAGATAGAAAGGATCTTTTGTGATTTGAAATGCTTCAGCATAATTTACAGGAATCAAGGCATTATCATAAAGCATTTTTTCAAAATGAGGGACTAGCCACTTGGCATCTGTAGAATATCTATGAAATCCGCCACCAATCTGGTCAAATATGCCGCCTTTAGCCATTTTATTTAGGGTTTTAAGCGCAAATTCATTAAATTTTGAAAGCCCGGTAAGTTTTGCATATCTAAACAAAAATGACACATTGGCAGCATTTGGAAATTTTGGCGCAGAGCCAAATCCGCCATACGAGGAATCGCCAAGTTCAAATAAATTCATAGCTGCCTCATCTAAAATAGTTTTTTCTAGTTTTGATGGAACTTTTATTGTCTCTGTTTTTTGTAATGCCACAAGAAAATTATCAGCGGCTTTTTCGATATCTTTTGGTTTTTC
>Ga0209542_10014277_pt1 | contig 13546 bp, 10 predicted proteins | sample RifCSPhighO2_01_FD_184028 | JGI IMG/M metagenome (GOLD analysis project Ga0209542, IMG submission 184028) | Soil microbial communities from Rifle, Colorado - Rifle CSP2_plank highO2_0.1 (SPAdes) (version 2) | ecosystem: Environmental > Terrestrial > Deep subsurface > Rock core/Sediment ... | reverse complement strand
AATCCCAAGTATGTCTTTCGAGGCATTGAAGAGCTCACTACGTCGAGTGTAAAAGTCATCACAAAAGAAAACTACGGACAAAGCCAGCTGGCACAGCTTTTCAAAAATAAAATAGAAATAAATATTTTTAACATTCAGCAGTTTGCGCAGAAGGATATCGAAAAAGAAAAAGGTATTACAAAAGGTTCAGAAATTTTCGGCATTGAAGACGGTAAGCTGTTGTCCTATTTTGACTACCTGAAGGAGCTGAGTGACTTGGTGATACTCATGGATGAATAGCATCACTATCATGCCGATGCGGCGATGGGGTCGCTTGATCGAATCAATCCTTTGTTTGGACTTGAATTTACCGCTACACCTTATCTCGCTCCAACAAGCACGAAGAAAGGGACAGATCTTATTTTCAAGAAAAACATCTTCTATACCTATAATCTTGGGGACGCTATTCGTGATGGATATGTGAAAGATCCATGGATAGGCACAGAAGCCGATGTTGATTTTGCTCAGTGGGATGCTGAATCTATAGAAACCGACGCTCGTAAATTACAACTCGCAGCCTTTTTCCATGAACGCGCAAAAGTAGCTTTGACAGAGTACGCACTTGAAAACAACAAACAGGAAGTGAAGCCGGTGATGCTTGTTGTAGCAAAGGACACAGCACACGCCAGCGCGTTGCGTACACTGATTGATAGTGAGGACTTTAGAGGTGGTGCATACAAAGGGAAAGTGATCGAGGTCCATACAAAAACAAAAGGAGATGAAGCAGACGAAACGATTGAAAAGCTGATATCCCTTGAACATCCCGACAACATCGTGCAAGTTGTCATCCATGTAAACATGCTCAAGGAAGGTTGGGACGTTGCGAATATTTACACCATTGCACCAATCCGATCTTCTGCCGCTCAGATTTTAACAGAGCAAACAATCGGTCGAGGTCTCCGCTTGCCTTATGGAGAAAAAACAGGAAATAAAAATGTTGATCGCGTAATGATTGTTGCTCATGATAATTATGCAAAGGTTATCGAAGAAGCACAACACTCTCGCCTTATTCAGCCATCAAATATCGAAAGTATTTCAACTGATGATACAAAAGTAGTGAAAGAAGTTATTGAGGTGCAGTCCGCGTTTGTAACGAACATTCAGGAGCAAATCAAAGCAAGTACCAGCTTAATGCAAGAGATTGAGGCACAAGCAACCAAAACAGTCAGCGCGGTGATTGGAGACGATACCCCTGATGATGTTCGAGTAGCAACAATACAAAACAAGATAGATGAGATCGTGGAGATAACCGCAAAGAACGAAGCAAGAAAGCAAAGTTTTGCCGAGTACCATCGGCAGACTGGTACCGGGCAGACAGCCGATGTGCCGTATGAGGAAGGCTCGCTATTTAATGTTTTGAGTGAACCCGCAAAGAAAGAACTGGAAAATATCGGGCGTATTTCTAGACAAACGATTGAAACTCGAAACATTCCTATCCCGAGGTTAATGCTCACCCCTCACTATGGCGAGCTTACGATTAAGCCTTTTGATTTGGATATAAAGAAACTAAGTACATTTGCCACAGACGCATCGATACTTGAGCAATCGTTGCAAGGTAAAGAAGAAAAGGATTTGTTTGGCGTTGCTCATCAGGGAAATCGAGAGACTGAGCTTACTCGAGTATCAAGCCTAGGAGAAGGACGTGCTCAAAGCCCCGAAAATACTATTATTTCCGCGCTCCTCGATCATCCACTCGTTGACTATGACGAGCAGAGAGATCTATTGCTCAAGCTCTCAGGTCAAGCGGTGGCACACTATAAATCATTCGTGAGTGATGCCAGTGCGCTCAAGATGATGGTGGAAAATAACTTCCGACAAATAGCCAAAGAAATATACGACCAGATGTTGGTCCATAAAGAGTTTAAGTCTGAGAGTTATTTAGAGTCTACTATCCGCGAACCTAAGCCTTACCTCGAACAGTACAATATCTCCCGGACTTTTGATGAGAAGCCTGTAACCCTACAATCACAGCTTGATCGTTTTTCAAGAGACAAAATTTATACAGGATTTAGCAAAGCTTGCCACTCGATGTATAAGTTTGATTCTTCAGATGAAGCACGAATGGCATACCTCCTAGACAAAGAGACGTCTGTAGAAGACTGGCTTCGCCCTGCCCCAAATCAATTTGAAGGGCTCTATTGGCGTGATGAAGTCGGCAATTCACAGCATCGCTATGAACCTGATTTTGTAGTCGAGCTAAAGGATGAAATTGTAATGATTGAAGTAAAGCCACAGGGAGAGATGCAGGATCTCGACGTACAAGAGAAAAAGAAGACGGCAGATAAATACTGCGAGCTCGTCTCGAAGAGTTTAGGAAAATACGGAATAGTAAAACCGTGGCGATATGTGATTGTTCCCACAGAAAAAATAACAATTCAATCTACCATTTCCAATCTTTTAATATGACACTTTCAAAATCAGAATATATGATGTTTCTAAAACACCCAGCATGGCTGTGGTTGAAAAAACATGATAAGTCTAAATTACCGGTTATTGATGAACAAACACAAGCTCGATTTGATGTAGGGCACAGTCTTGAAGATTATGCAGAGCAGTTATTTCCAAATGGTCAGTATCTTGGATTTAAAAGTTATGATGAGTATTTAAGTTTGCCTGAAAGAACAAAGAAGGCACTTAATGGTAAGACGGAGACTATTTTTCAAGGTAGGTTTGAAGTAAATAATATAACTTGTATTGTAGATGTTCTGAAAAGAGTCGGAGATAATGAGTATGATCTGATTGAAATAAAATCTAGTGCAGAAGTAAAACCTGAACATATTACAGATCTTGCTTTTCAAACTATAGTACTTGAAGATTCTGGGTTAGTTATTAGAAATATAAACGTTGCTCACATAAACAATAAGTATATTCGTTCAGGTAATATAAAAGCTGATGAGCTAATTGTAATATCGGAAGATATATCTGGAGAAGTAAGAGAATTATTGGAAGAGACTAGAAATAATATTAAAAAAGCACTTGCTGTTATATCACTAAATAAAATACCTGACATTTCGCCGAGATATGCGGGTTCAGGGTCATTATCCGATTGGCTACCAATATATGAAAACCTGAGTGGTGGCATTGATAAATACAGTATTTATAACTTGTCATATCTCAACACTGAAACCATAGCTAATCTTGAAGATTTAAATATAAAATCTATTAATGAAATACCGCCGGACTTTAAACTTAAAAATAAAAGGCAGGAATTTCAAGTAGAGGCAACTCGATCAGGAGAACAGATAATTGATAAGGATGAAATTAAAGAATTTATAAATACTCTTAAATATCCTATCCACTTTTTTGATTTTGAGACAATACATGAAGCTATTCCATTATTTGATGGTACATACCCTTATCAACAAATACCATTTCAATATTCATTAGATATATTGCAAGGACCTAGTTCTGCCCTGATTCACAAAGAATATTTACCAATGGAATACTCAAACCCGATGCCGTCTGTCATTGAACACATGATTAAGGATTTTGAGGGGAGCGGTTCTATAATTGTTTGGTATAAAAGCGTGGAGATGGGTAGAAATAAAGAGATGGCTTTGTTGTATCCAGAACACGAAAAATTCTTACTTGGCTTAAATGATAGGATCGTTGACTTGAGAGTTCCTTTTGCAAATAATTGGTTTGTTGATAAGGATTTTCTTGGTAGCGCTTCAATAAAAGATATTTTACCTGTCATCACAAAACATAATCATAAAAAACTTAATATCTCCAGTGGGGGTATGGTTGGTGAAATATGGATTAAAACTCTTTTAGAAGAAAAGAGTAAAGAGAAAAAAGAACAGATGATTAAGGACTTACTAGAATACTGTGGACTAGATACACTGGCTATGTCTGAGATATTAAAAGTTTTGGAAGATACTGTTAAATAACAATTATGGAAGATAAAAATAATATAACAGAATATTTATACCCATCAGCAAATCAATTTGTTGAATATTTTAAGAATAATTATCCAGGGCAGACCCAAGAAAAAATGTTACTATTGAATTATTTTTCTCCGGAACATGCTTTGACATCAGAAATGATGTCTGTGGCAATGGGTTGGAAAGCCGGAGCAAATATTCATTATGGTAGATTTGCTGGAAAAATCGCAGAGGAGATGGGCTTTAGATTACCGAATGAAAATTTTCAAGTTTCTTTTTTGGCAACTTTTGAATATCCGGAAGATGGACAAGAGGAAAATCGTTGCTTATGGACAATGCGTCCGGAATTAATTGAGGCTATCCATTCACTTAATTGGGATACAGATGAAGCAAAGAAAATTATAGATAGAGATTTGAGCAATGCTGAATTAATGTTGATGTAAATTATTATATGGCAGATTAACTATTAAATAACGAGCGCCAATTTCAAAAGTTTTTTCCTGTCAATCGGATAGTGTAATTATTTTGTTTTCTAACCTAATTTTACTTTTCAGGCAACTCAGTAGTTCTCTCTTCTCAAAACTAGTTCCTTCTCTCAATATATACTTAGCGTAATTTTTAACTTCAATATCAGCTACACTTATTTTCTCTTTTTTACCAAGTACTCCTGACTGAAATTTCTTATACCTCTCTACCTCTGTCTTTATATGCTCTTTCATACCAATCTCGTCTAGGTCTAATTTGTCAATCATATCCTCAAACTGTTTAATAAGATCCTCCTCTCGTATGTATCCACACTTACATTCTTTATCATGGAATTTGCAACATCCGTAGTAGACGTATCTGTGCACATTTCCATTCTTTTGTTTCTTGAACTTTTCATCAGCGGTGATACCAGAACCACATAGTCCGCATTTCATAAGCTTAGTGAAGGCGAACTCTTTGTTGTCCACGCGTATAATCGATCGTTGAAGTTTTTCTTGAACAATATCAAATAATTCTTTGGTAATGATGGGTTCATGCTTTCCAATAAACCATCTTCCACTTTCTTTGGGATACTCGTATGATCCATAGTAGAAGGTATTTTTAAGGAGGATAAAGATATTGCTCAATGTCAGAGGTTTTCCAGATTTTGTTTTAAACTTCATCTCATCTCGGAGCCAGTAGAATATCTTTCTGCCACTATGCCCCTCGGCTGATTTCTCAAACATCTTTTTAATAGCATGAGCTCTCAGTTTATCTACATAAACCACTCCTTTCTCATTTACGTTGGTACTATTTAAGTATCCTGTAGGGGCCACAGAGGGCCATAGGCCCATTTCACACTTGGTTTTGAGACCTCGCTTCACATTGATGCTTTTGTTGTCGTTTTCAAGCTTGGCTTGAGAACCGAGTATCATAAGGAGAAACTTCTCACTTGGGTTGTTTGTGAACTTCTGTCCGAACGTTCTGATCTCAATAATACGCTTTTGGTCCATCAAATCTACGAGGGCCCCTAGGTCTCCGGCGTTTCTACTTAATCTATCAGGGTGCCATGAAAGGATCGCGTTGAACTTGCCTTCCTTAACTTCAGTAATCATTTGGTTAAAGATTGGTCGTTGGCCAACATCTTTGGATGAATGTGATTCCTTCTTTATCTCCACAATATTGAGATTTTCTCTCTGGGCCAGAGTCAACATCTCTTTTATTTGAGAATCTATTGATAAGACCTGTTTTTCCTCTGCTTCGCTTGATTTACGTGCATATAGGCAGTATCTGATTGGTTCTACTTTAGATTGTTCATAAGGTGCTTTTGAAACCCTTGGTATTGCTACATTTTCCATATACCTAATGAATGACGCAACCCCTCTAGGGAGTCTAGGAGCCGTATGTAGACAAGAAGTAGGTAAAATTTACCAACTATCTTTGATTTTCACATCAGTATACAATTATCGAATGGACAGTAGAAAATACTTTGTAGAACAAGTTGCCTCAACTATTATAAAAAACCACGATCATGAGGATGATTCCTTCATATTTGGTATATCGGGCAAATGGGGTGAAGGAAAGACTCGCTTCCTCCAAGATCTAGAGAAAGAATTAAAAAAACGAGATGAAACCTTTGAGATTTTATGGATAAACCCATGGAAGTTTGCCAGTGATAAGATATCTTTTCTTCGTGCGTTTTTAGGGAAATTACCTTCTCCAAAACTATGCTTTTATAGTAAGGTTAGAGCATTTCTTCGAAACCCCACGGAATCAAGGGAACTGTATTTTGATGTTTCTCGAGATGTAATTGATTGGCGTGTGATAATTATTTTTGGTTTGTATCTTGGTCTTTGCCTTACACTATATTTTTATGGCAACCAATTACCGTTTTGGGCTGATATATACAAAACAATTCCTGTCGGCATAAAAACATTTCTAAAAATAATTGCCGTCTCATTTATTGTGCCAACTGGACTGGCACTTTTTAAAAGTGTATCCACATATCAACAGGGCAGTAAAACTATATCTACTGTTGATAAATTTGATGATCTCTTAAAAAGAAAACTTGATCATAATCAAGGAAAGAAGTTTCTTGTATATATTGATGATTTGGACAGAGTTACTCCAACTGTGGCGAGAGATGTTTTAGATAATCTTAGGACTTTTTTTGATAAACCAAAGTTATCATTTATTGTTGCGGGAGATCATACTGTCTTAGAAAGATATATAGGAATTGAGTTGTTGCCTGGGAATGTTGATTCTGCCGCACAACTTGAAGAAGGTAGGCGATATTTAAAGAAAATATTTAATGTGTATTGGAGGTTGCCCCCTCCAATCTCATCAGAACTTAAGCAGTTTATCAACAATGATCTTTTTGAGGTTCAAAAGGAGGAATTGAGTAAAATTTTCAAAGACGATGAAAGTAACACTAAATTAGATAAATTTGGTTCTATTTTGGCGTCCTATTTTGATTCCAATTTTAGACAGATAATTCGTTTCTTTGAAATGGTTATTTTTACATTTCAGATTATCAACAAAAAGAGAGACGCAGTCTCTGGTGATGAAAAGTTGTACTTTGATGAGCTAATCGGTAATCCTCTACTGGTAATTAGAATATTAATGTTCCAAGAAAACTGTACCCCTTTATTCGAGTCAATTCTTAGAGACCCTCAAATACTTTTACAATTGGAAGATGCTGTTGAAAAGAAAGATGCCTCTCAAATTAAAACTATACTTAGTAAACAAAAGTTATCAGAGAACCAAGCATTATTTATTAATAAGTTTCTCTTTGAAGAACCGCGATTCTATAAGGATTCTAGCTTGGTAGTTTCTAATCTACAACCATTCCTTGTTTTTGCGGCAGACTCAAGTCTTGGTGATGGCAGGGGGCCTTCCCCAGAAGATTTTATAAAGATTTTAAATACTGGTAATCCTGAAGCCGTTAAGAATACTATACTGTCAAGTGGTGCACCTCGTTTGGAAGATGCCGCAAGTAAATTTGTTACTCAATATAATTCCATAGCAAGTGATATGGTACAACAAAACACTTTAATCACTACACTTCTGCATGCTCTTAAGGAAATTCCAGTTACACATAATTCTCATATTATTTTTGCTAAGAAACTGGATTCTATAAACCATGATTTTACCAATAGTCTTTCCGTTAATGATCGTAGTATAGTTTATAAACTTTTCTGGGAATGGATTGATCTAATATCTGATAAAGATTTAGTTTCAAAATTTTCAACTAAGTTTCCCGCATTAAATATTGAAGATTTTCTTCAAATAAAGATAGACAAAACTGTTGGTAGTTTCTTTACCATGAAAGTAATTGGATGGTTTAATCAATTTTATAACTCAAATAAGAATCAAGTTTTAACTAAGTTTTTAGAAGTTCAATCTTATTTTGATAAAAAATCTGCTATTAGTGAAATTGATTCTACAATATCGACTCTTATAGAAGATACTGTTCATAATATTTCAGCTGTTAGAGATCAGTCAATAAATGTCATTATTTATTCAGGTAGGTTTTTAGATTTTAAAACTCGTATTTTGGAACGGGTTAAGGATTTGGATCAAGATTTCTGGAATTGGATTAATGGAAAATTATCTTCGATTAAATTAGATAAAGATACTTTAGAAGAGTCAGTAATTACTAGGTTAGACAAAACAAGTGATCTGGGTACCATTTCTGCAACCTTAAATTTTTCTTCGAATAATAATTTTTCTTCGGTATCAGAAATATGGCAGAAAGTAATTAAATGGAACATAGATATATTATTCTTGAATATATCTCATTTTGCTAATAATCCACTACCTCAATTAACACCAGATAAATCAACTGGTAAATCACTATTTACATCTATTGCGGATAAACTAGCGAGTCATGATCAATCAGCACAGATATCTACCATACCTTACTTTAAAAAAGATATTTGGCTTTGGAAAAATGTCGATAAATTACCAAGCCAAAAAGTGTTTGATACTTTAAGTAAGGATAATAACTCTGAGATTGCCAGACTTTCTTCTGAAGTATTGGGAAGTTGGAAAAAGACCTCCTGATAGCGACACAAGTAGACTGTTGGTAACTCGACTTCGCAAGTCTCTATATCTAAGCTAAGGTACATGGACTGGTAGTCCATTTTGGAGTATCATGTTCTTAACAATTTAATAGACAACCTAACCCCTATAAACAATATAGGATATGGTTGCAAATCTCCCGCTAGAGATCAAAGGACTCCCAGTCAGAGTCACTCTAGCGGGTCATATCGGGAAACTGGTATGGGTGGGGCCGAAAGGTTCCATCGCTATGGCTGGGAGCCTTTTGCTACCCGGCTGTGCACTAACCCGCTAGAGTGCATGAACAAAAAAGAATACCAAGAGTTTCTAGATAGAAACTGGATGATTATCGACAATTACAAATTTAAGGTCGAGGAAGTACGTGTAGATAAAAACAGTGTATCAGCTAGTGATTATTTTGCTTACGATCAGTCGCTAGAGCATCTTCCTAAAAGTCTTGAACCTTCAGAAGTGTTTATTGATGCGGCTGGTTTCAGGAGTTTTTTTACTTACTCTGATTTAATGATGGAATGTATAAGAGAAATAATTAAAAAAGAAAAACAATCAGGCGTTACCCCTGAAAAGAAAGAAAAGCCATATGAATGGTTAAAGAGAGTTAAAAGAAAAAGTAAAAATCCCTGGAACTTTACCAAACCCAATTTTGATCTTTGGGAGAATCTATTCAAGGATCTCGTCAAAATATTTATAGAAATTCATACCCAGAAAATTGATGAAATGAAAAAGTCTGTTTAGTAAATAACTGAATTACCACGTTCAGGATCCCAATATCCGGCCTCTTTCATCCTCTCCATTTTTGCTTTACGTTTTTGTTGTGTGATTGATATTTCCTCGTTTAACTTCTCTGATGCTGTATATTCAGGATCATCATCCCATTTTTCCATGTTTTCAGGATCATGTTTTTCTTCAGTAAGAATAGATGATATATCTTGAGGTGGGAGCCTTATTTCCGTTCTCTCTTTATTGGCCTGATCCAATCCTCTTATTCTTCTTGCTCTTTTAAATGCTTGATGAAGTTCATCTATAAGTTTTTTCTCTTTCTCCACATACTCTTGGTATACTTCATGTAATAATTCTTCTTTTTCTGGATGAATAAAAGAGTCAGCATTTGGTGCGCTAATTACGTATTTTTCCATCTGATATATGAGAGATTTCTGTGGCATATCAGATTTTAATTTCTCTCGATATGTATTTCGCAACCCTGCTATTTTTAAGTGATACCATTTTGATATCATTTGATCATTAGTCTCATCAATTTTCAAATCATCCATCTCTTCCAGGAAATAATCATCAAATGTTAAGAGATATTCTCGTACCCACGCTTCAGTTGATAATTTAGTTCGTAGCTTTTTTATAGCATCGAGATCCTTAAACTTTTCCTGCCAGAGATTGTTACGATAATCATCCAATAGAGGATAAACTCTGAATATTCCTATCAATTTTTCTTTCTCAATATCATCCTTTAGTCGCATCATTAAAGAGTTTTCTGATAACAGATTTCCAAGAATTACTACTCGAGTTTTTCCGCTTCCGAGAGGGATAATTTCCTTACTGAATCTGTTATAGAGTAAATCTCGTTCTTTACGATTAGAAACAGAAGTATCCTCTAAGTCATCACAGATAATCAGATCGGGTCTATGTAATCCATATTTTAATCCTCGAATACTTTGATCAATATGAACTGACATAATTTTTGAACCATGATATACCAGTTCCAAAGATAGTCGTTTCATGTCATCCTCGTTCTCAACGAATGGTCCGAAGTCACTTTTTAGAGTTTCATTATTCTCTAGCTCAGCTTTAATATTAAGGAAGTGATTTTTTGCCTGCTCTTGGGTTTTACTGACAATAATCACAAATTTCTTTTGTGGTTTTCCTAGAATAGACCATAGGACATTGGTTAGGTTCATAATGGTTGATTTACCAGATTCTCGAAAAGCCATCACCGCAATGAAGTCGTATTCAGGTTTTTTAAGGAGACGGAGCATTTCAAGTTGAAATGGAGCAAGACTGTATGTGAAGTGATGTTGGAGGTACAGAAGACTAAACCAAAACGGCTCCTCAAATGCCACTCTCTGTTTAACTCTGTGATTATCCTTAATTTGATTAAGGATTTTCTCTAGATTTTCCATAATCGTTATTAATTCCTGAGACTAAAGATAGAGCTTCTAATATAATACGGTTTTCTTCTTCAGTCAGGTCATCTTTTGATAGGGAGGGAATATATGACTGTATCTTAGAGCCATATCGTTTGTGATTATGCTTAAGCCATAGACTTATTGCGGGCATTTTCTTTTCTTTAATTAGAGTAATGAGTTGAGACTCTGACATGTCATTTATAAACTCAATGCCATGCAGAAACGCATCATCGCTGTTTCTCAAAAAATTCTTATCCTCCTTTCTCCATCGGTAATATGTTGCTCGACTTACTCCAGCTTTTTTACAAGCAATCTGAATAATAGGCATTTCTTTCAATGCCTCGATTAGTCGTTCTTTGTCGTTATCCATATATTTTCTTTGGAGTTAGTCCTGTTAGTTTCGACCAACGATTTAAAGCAACTTCTGCATATACAGGTGATTTTTCGATGATATAACACCGACGATTTAATTTAACAGCAGCGATTAGAGTACTACCACTTCCACAGAAGGGTTCTACTATCAAATCATTCCGTTTAGTCAAAACTTTAATATAGGGGATAAGGAGTTCGATCGGTTTTGTTCCGAAGATTATCCCTTGTCCTGAAGATTTCTCGTCTGCCGAAACATGACTGATGAAATCAGTTGGACAAATTTTCTTTCCTTTTTCATATCCTTCCCAATGAGGTTTACCTGCTGTGGCAAACAATGCATTTTCGTATTCATTTTGGAAGAGTGCATCATCTTCTGGTTCGAGATTAAGAGAAACATCTCCCGATGATCCAACAAGGGCTATATCTTGTTTATTAAAGAACTTATATTTAGCAGCAAAGCCCTGCATTCTATTTGGAACATGCCAAGTAATGGTATTTCTATACTTCCAGTGCTTCTCAAGTGCATTCCAAATGGTACGCAAGTTCTTCGGATGTTCAAAGATAATAATAGAAAAATCTGGCTTCTGGACTTTTGCCACATTAGCCATCCATAGGTCAGTAAAGTTATCCGGCAGACTTTCTGTTTCCAAATATCTTCTATTTTTCTTTGCTCCAAATCCTAACGTAGCTTCACCGTGACGAGTTTTTCCGTGAAGGTAATCCAAAATGTATGGTGGATCAGTCATGCACATGTCAGCTTTCTCATTACCCATTAATTTAAGAATGTCTGCTTCAATCGTGCTGTCGCCGCACATTAATCGTGAGCCATTAAGATCATACACATCACCTTTCTTTACTTTAATTTCTTCTATGTTTAGTTTCTTTAATTCTTTCTCTAAATCAAATTGCTCGGGTGTATCATCGATCTCAAAAATACTATCAATTTCCTCTGAAGAGAACCCGACATTTGAAAGAAATGTTTCATCGAATTTAGACAAGAGATCAAAATCAAATTCTCCAGTATTCTTATTAAGTCTTATATTTAATTCCTTCTCTTTTTCAATATCTGGAATGCTTATATAGACAACCGGCACATTCTTAATTTCTAGTTCTTTAATGACCGATAATCTAAAGTGGCCTCCGATGACAATATTTTTGCGATTATCGGCAGAATTAACCAATAAAGGATCCACTATTCCAAATCTTCCAATACTTTCTTTTAATTCTTTTTCTGCTTCCGAGTCCCACTTGCGGGGGTTGTAATCCGCAGATTTAAGTAAGTCTATGGAGACATACTCAATTTGTATGTTTGAATTCGTTCTCATTATTTTTTAGGTTATAGATGAATAAACATCTATGAAAACCATGGAGTTATCGACCTAACTCGAGGCGGTCACTGCTTTTGAGGTAGCTTTTTTGTTATAACCAAAAAGCGGATAAGCCACTTAAGCCTTAACCGCTTTTGACGGAGGAGAGATGTACCCTTCGCTTAGAGAATCTCTGTCGTTCCAGTGTGAAATATCACACCTGCTCTAAACTTTGATACATACATTATATTCCTTTCTCAACCTTTCAGTCAAGGTTCTTTCTTTTCTTTATCCACTTCTGTCTTTTTGTCTCAAATTCCTTCCTCATCTTTTGGGCCCGTTCTTTGGATTGTTTTCGAGATACTTTATCTCGATTACGTTTGTGCGATTTCCATTCAGGAGTGTGTCTACTGATAAGGCCCGGGTTGTCCTTTCTTAAGAAAATATATTCATAGGGTGCACCAGATTCTGTAGGAATAATTAATGCTTTTAATACTCCGGTTCTAACATATTTTCTAACTGTTGCTGGGTGGATATTAAAGTCTGATTTTAACTGCCAATCTAAAAAGAAACTCTCCCTTTGAAAAGCAACAAACGAAGGGATTACTTCACTAATAAGTGCTTTATGGCACGGTAAGCAAGTTATTCCAAATTTTGAATACCAATTCTGTAAAGGTCCTATGGAATTACGGCATACACCGCAGGTATATGTGTTATCTAAAGAAAACCCATCAGGTTCCGTTTTCAACCTCCTTTTTCTTTTGTTATCTTCTTGTGCAACTTCCCATAATATTTTGAAAAATCCAGCCAACCTATTTGCCTGGTCACTAGCTTCTGCATCAGTTAGCTCCTCTCCATACTTGCTCTTATAAATTACCTTATACTCATCAATTCGTTCTTTAGATACGGCCATATTATTTGGTTATATTGATAAATGAGACAGGTTCCAAGACACCCTTACGGTGTCTTATTTGTCTCATTTTGAAATATATACCATGACCGAGAGGGGTCAGACAAAGAGTAGAAGGAGTGCTAGAATACCCTTACAACGCTTTGTCACGATAGTTCGAGACCGAAGCGTCCAGCCAAGTTTCAGAATTCGTTTTTTCTGCTAAAATCTAACTGTAAGTACATATAGTTAAATACGTCTTACGTAATATGAAAAATAGTCTAAAGATAGCCATCATCACAATAATTGTTACTGTAATCATTGGGGGAGTGTATCTCTTTTCTCGCAACAATATTAATCCCGATGACAATA
>Ga0209542_10014275_pt1 | contig 13546 bp, 12 predicted proteins | sample RifCSPhighO2_01_FD_184028 | JGI IMG/M metagenome (GOLD analysis project Ga0209542, IMG submission 184028) | Soil microbial communities from Rifle, Colorado - Rifle CSP2_plank highO2_0.1 (SPAdes) (version 2) | ecosystem: Environmental > Terrestrial > Deep subsurface > Rock core/Sediment ... | reverse complement strand
AGTTTTAGAACGAGCCATTGAAAGAAACCCTCGTGGATTTTAATCCATAGATTGAATTTCAATTATCAAAAGGCGAGTCAGTTTTCCGAAGATTATTTATTTCTGAAATGATTATGAAAAGTGAGCTTGTTTCAGCTCACTGAACTAACAAACGTAGTTGGAACTTTCTCAAACTAAATAAATATTTGCTTTCACAAAAAAGTGAAAGCTAAGGAGAAAAAATGGAAATGAAATTAATAAAATCAAGCCACGCTGTAGGGGAAAGCAATTTTCACATACAGCTTACACCTGCTTATAGGCAGGATATTTTTCAGGACGAGCAAGTTGCAGAATTAACTTTTGCTTATATCCTTGAAAAGTTGCAAGAATTAAAAGTTGTAATTGTTGGGTATGGATTTGGTCCAAACCATCTGCATTTGTTTGTTGCAAATGTAAGATTTGTTAGTGAGGTAGAACTTGTAAGACAAATAAAGGGTTTTAGTTCTTTCATGATGCGAAAGAATTTTAGCCATCTTTTTAAAACAAAACTTTATGGAAAAAAGTTTTGGAGTGAAGGACACTTTTACAGAAGTGTCGGAGCAGTTAATGCAGAAACAATGAAACATTATGTAGAAGAAAGCCAAGATAAACATTGGGAGAAAACTTTTGTTAAAAAAGAAAAAGTGGTTGTTCTTCAAAAAAGACTTGGAGATTTTTAATCAAACGCTGTGGGCTTTAGCCCATCAGTAGTTTACACTTTAACTAATATAAGTTATTTTAAAAGTTATTCGTTTTTATTTAATTAATTCCTAGCTTATTTTTAGTAAATATATTTAGTAAAATTATATTTTAACCTTTAGTGGCAGAAAGATTTAAAATATCTTTAGTCCTGTATTAAATATGAAAAATTATGAGTATGAAAATGATTTAGATATTCTTTATATCAATAACAATTCCGAAAAAGAAAAAATAGTTGGTAATTTAACTTTAGGTAACATTGTTATTGATATTGGAGAAACTGGCAAGGTTTTAGGAATAGAAATAGATTGTGCTTCTAAATTATTTAATTTTTCGTCTGCACAATTAAAAGACTTAAAAGTGGCTAAAGTACAAGTTATGAAGATTGGAAATATGCTAACTCTGGCAATAGTAATAGCAACAAGTATAAAAGAGCACACATTTCAATTTGTAATTCCACCGGAAACTAATAAAAATATCATTACTTGTTAATTTGTCTTTTCATCCATTTATGTAATTTCTTTTTTAATTTTTTATCATAATTTGCATAATCTTTTGGTGAATTTTCATCAAGATAAAAACACAATACTAAAGACTTTAATTCTCCTAATTGATATATAAAAGAATATTTGAAACCATGTTTAGCAGGCCTTTTGAAAACCTTTATTATTTTATCAAATTTTGGGTAAGTATCTTTAATTGTTTCAAGTTCCACAGCATGTTTTATGTAGCTATCTCTATTGTAATAAGGATGTATTATAAAGTCATCAAACTCCATAGATTTTAAGAAATCTATTTTTTCTTTCTCTTCCTCTTTTGATAATGGAATATCAATCTCTTTATTTTCCATTTTTTGTTCTATTTAATCAGAATAAAGCAGTTGTGTTTAAAAGTTATTCGTTTTTATTACTAAAATCGTAAAAAACATGATTAAGCACAATTTTTTGGTAGTAAATAGATGTTTCACTTAATTAGACTACTTTAAAAAATTAACCATTATCAGTTGCTTTTTTAAAATTTAGCGATGCTGTAGTCAGTTCATTAATCTGAAGTAACAACAAAAAACTATTTTTTCGACGACAACAATGCTTTTAAAGAATCCATATTAATCTTTTAATGTTATGATACAATTTGGAGAGTGTGGAAAAGGGGAAACTCAAAAAGAAGTTGAAAGATTATCAAAAAAAATTCTTATTAACAAATCTCATATTACATTGAATGAAAGGAGGTTAATTTAAACGATAATGAAACAAGTACTATCTTTATTAGTAGTTGCATCATTGCTTTTGTCAATTGCTCCAGCTGTTTTCGCTGTTAGCATAGGTTCTGGAGTAGGTGTTGACATAACAACAGAAGATTTCGCTCCATTAGTATGGATGTGTGATAACAGAGTTGTTTATGACGATGCTACTGAACCAGGAAGAGTTTCAGACGATGGGCAAAGACTTGTTGAAAGAATCAACAACTATGCTTTCGAAGGAGAACAGATTAAGTGGATTGTTCTTGTAATGGACAAGAATAAGATTGATCAAAACATTGATGTATATGCTACAATCGGAGATGTACAAGGTGAAGGTAATGACATTGAAGTAAACTGTGAGAGAATTGGATGCTCTGAAAACTTAATAAGATCATGTAATGCAAAAATCCTTGAAGAATCTATCACTGAATGTGATGATGATTTAATGGATATGTTCCAATGTACATTCACAGTAGAAACTCCAGAATCAATGTATGGAGAATACTGGATAACTGTTGAAGCTCAAGATGGAGACGGCTTGATGGGAACAATGGATGAAAACGAATACTGGTTCTTAAACCCTGAAATCGCTTTAAGCGTTGATGGGAACTTAGTATTTGAAGATGTAAGACCTGGAACAAGTTCTTACTCTGATACAATCCTTGTTGGAAATGAAGCTGATGATGGAAGTGGAGTTATGCTTGATATGTTTATATCAGGAACTGACTTTTACGACTCATCAAGTTCTGGAGCAAGATGCCCAACTACAAATCAGTTGGAGTTAGAAAACTTCAGATACTTTGTTACAAACGGAGCTTACTCATCTCTTGGAGATGATAATGATGATGCAGTTGATGGAGACAGAAACACTGATGCAGAAGGTTACACAAATATAGAATATGGTATTGGATTCAATAATCCAGATCCTTTCTATGTAAATGCTGAAATCCTTCAAGATCAACAAGTAGGACCTTACTACACTGCTAATTTATTAGCTCCTGGAGCAGAAATGGCTTTAACTTTCAGACTGGACTTACCAGAACCTTGTAACGGAGACTTCGATACTGGAAGTTTATACTTCTGGGGAGAAGCAATCTAAAAAAGGAAATTATTTTTTTTATTTTTTTATTCCTTCCTTTTTTATTTTTTATAATAATAGTAGAAACCGTAAAAAACGGGAAGGGGAATATAATCCCTAAATAAAATAAAGTAAATCAAAAATATTAAATAAATATAATCAAACAAAAGAAAATTTAAGATAAATTTTCATAATAAGGCATTAAATAAAACAAAAACAGATAAAAGAAAATATTATAATTAATAATATAAAAGTTTAAAACTGAGAGATAAAATAAAAATAAAATAAAATGAACAAAAATAAAATAAAAGTAATAAGAATCTTTTCATTAGTTTTACTAACTGGAATATTAGGAATTATATTTTATTCAGCACTTGCAAGTGCAGAATTCTGGATATGCTTAAACAAGGGAGAACAAATAAATTATTGTAATAATTACAAACCACCTTATACTTGTGATATAAATAGTGGATGCCAAAAATGTATGTCTGTTTATAATTCAACAGCTAACTGTTATATTCATGGAGTTTGGGGGCAATGTGTAGCTGAAGGGCAACAATGTACAAATACTGGAGAAAACGGAACTGGGGGAGTAGAAATTGATGTAACTCCACCTGTCATAAGTTTCACAAGTCCTTTGCAAGATGGATTATATGTAAAAAGAGCTGTTCCTTTGATATTTACAATAAATGAAAAAGCAGATGTTTTCTATACAGATTTAGATGATGGAAGAGGAAGATGGAGTAGAGTTTGCCAGGAATGCACTTCTTATGGGAATTCAAGAAGCTTTAGTGAAGGTCTTAATAATATTGGATTTAAAATAGTTGATGTTGTTGGAAATACAGCTTATGAAAATATATCATTTTTTATAGATAGTAAAAAACCTAGAATCTACAAAACAGAACCTAGAAGTGGATTTGCAAATGGAGACTTTTATGTTCAGTTTATGGAAGAAAACCCAAGTTTGCTGAACATAAATTATGGTAACTTTATTACTGGATTTAGAAATGCAAATGTTGATTTAAACACTTGTGTTCAAGACAGGACAAAAACAAATTGTAATATTAATGTTGATTTAGATGATTATGATGGACAGGAAATAGATTATTTCTTTAATATAACAGATATTGCTGGGAATTATTATCAATATAGGACAAATACTGTAGAAGTTGATAAAACTGCTCCTGTTTTGAACAATATTAATTATACAATAGTTAGAACAAGTGTTACTTTTACTTTTAATGTAACTGAAAATAATTTTGATGTTATTGAATATATGGATAACTCTGACTCTAGGCCTACATGGAGAACAATGTGCTCAAGATTAAGTAATGAAATTTGTACAAAAAGGATTACTTTCAGAGAAGGAGAACATGATTTAAGTATTCAGATAGCAGATGAGGCGGGAAACATTGTTGCAGAAAATGCTGTGTTTACAGTAACTAGATAAAATGAAAATTACTAGAAGACAATTTTTAGCTGGATTATCTTCTAGTTCAGTTATTGTTGGATCTGCAATAAGTGGAGCATCTTGTTCTGAACAATATGAAAGCAACGATAATGTTGAAATAATAAGAGATGTTGAATATGGAGATTTAGACAAACAAAACCTTGATTTTTTCCTGCCAAGACAAGGTAAAAAATTAATTGATGAAAATTTAACTCCTGTTGTTATGGTAATTCCAAGCGGTGCATGGATTTATAGTGATAAAAGCAGTTTAGAAGGATATGCTTTTTCACTTGCAGAAGAGGGATATGCTGCTGCAACACTCAATTACAGAGCTGTATTAGATGGATATAAATGGCCTGCAATGATTGATGACTGCAAATTAGCTCTTGAATGGATTATCAATAATGGAAAAGATTATTCTATTGATAATGGAAGGATAGCTGCATTAGGGCCTTCTGCAGGAGCTCATCTTTCATTATTACTTGCAACAATGCCTGAAACAAGGGGGAAAATGAGAAGTGTTGCTAGTTTTTATGGCCCCACTGATGAAAAAGAGACATTTGACAATTTTAAAGAAAAAAAAGTTTCTACTTTAAATTCAAAATTGCCAGTTTCTACTTTAAATTCAAAATTGCCATTTAGCCATTACATAAATAAAATAAAAATCTCAATAAGTGGTGAAGAATCTGAAAAAGCGGTTAAAAATCTTAAAAATGCTTTTATGAGCAATATGATTTTATACTTCCAAGAAATAGTTTTCGGAGCTAGTTCTGATGAAAACCCTGAAATTTACGATTCAGCTTCACCCATCTATTATTTAGAAACAGCGTCGCCAGGCAGTAAATTTCCTTCTATGCTTTTAGTTCATGGGATGAAAGATCATGTGGTAAATATCGGGCAGATTGTAAATTTTGAAAATACTGCGAGAGATTTGAGGGTAGATGTAGAAACTCTTTATTTAGATGATGCAGATCATGGTTTTATGGAAGTGAGCTGGTATCTTGACAAGAATGGAATTCCAGGGAGAGTTATTGAAAATATGATGGGGGATATTTGGGGCTATGCCAGAGAATCATGGGACGTGACAAAAGATTTCCTAAATAGGAGATTGTAAAATATGTTAAATAGTGAAATAATATTTAAATACAAAAAATGATTGATAAAAAAATGAAAAATTGGAGAATAATTTTTATATTTGTTTTTCTATTAGTTTTATCAGCCCAATTTGTTTTATCTTCTGTTTTTCTAAATGAAGTAGAGTTAAATCCTTCTGGAAGTGATGTAGACAATCAATGGATAGAAGTATTTAACAGCGGGGCATCTCAGAATTTAAGCGGATGGTATCTTAATGATATGAATGGGAATAATTTTTATTTCCAAAATGTTACTATAAATAGTAATAATTTCTTAAGTTTAAACTTAACAAATTATACTTTAAGTGATAGTAATGAAAATATTTCTCTTTATAATAAACTTAATGTTTTGCAGGACGAAGTTTTAAACTTAAGTGATTTAGATGATGATAACAAAACATGGCAAAGGCTTCCAGATGGTACTGGAGATTTTATTTTTAAAAATTCAACTAAAGGAGTTTCGAATTATGTAACTTCAATAAATGATAAAACTCATTTTCCCAGCTGTTTAGTTAAAGGAGAGGAAGTTGTTTTAAATGCTAATGTGACTGGATTTTGTGTTAATGAAGTTATCTTTTCAGTATTTACAAATAGCGGACAGGTGAATATAACTGGAAATGATCTTGGAAATGGTAATTATACTGCAGTTGTTAATTCTTCTTTGTTAAATGCCTATAATAATGTATCATGGACAGTTTATGCAAAAGACTGTTTTAATCAAACTGTGAGAAATGGAGATGAGTATTTTTATCTAAACAACAGAACAACTTTAACAGTTGTTCCTAGTAATCCAAATGGACTAAATGGATGGTATGTTACAGAGCCAATTTTTCTTCTTGAAAATGGAGATTCTAATTCAATTTTTTACAGATGGAATGGCAATTATTTTACTTATACAGGATTGTTTGATTTAGATGATGGTACTCCTAACAATGGAAATGTTACTGGTGGAGTCCATGTGCTGAAATACTGGAGCAATTTTTCATGTAAGACAGAAAATGATAACAGCCAGACTTTCAAATTTGATTTTTTAACTCCTTTTATAACAGATTTAACTCCTGGTGATGGAGAGGTTATAGATGATGTTAATCCTGAAATAAGTGCTTATCTTGATGAAATTTATCAGAGCAATTCTGGAATAAATACTTCAACACTTTTAATGATTTTAGATAATTCAAGTGTTAGTTTTATTAATCAAAGCTTTGGACTTGATGCTAAAGTAAAATACAATGCAGAAAATTTATCTGAAGGTATTCACACTATAAAAGTTGGTGGAATGGATAATGCAGGACATTATACTGAATTAGAATGGGATTTTGAAATAAATTTATCAACACTAGCTATTAACATAAGTATAAACTCTCCTGTTAATGAACTATATGAAAATAGAAATGTTCCTATAAATGTTACATTAGACAAAGAAGCTGATTACATTAAGTATATTAATTATGATGATAAAAAACCTGGATGGAAAATACTTTGCAAAGACTGCAAAGATTATGGCAAGACAAGTACTAAAACTAAAAGATTTTTAGAAGGAGAAAATAATCTAAGTTTTATGGCAATTGATTCTTTTGGAAGAGAATTTAGTGAAAATGTTTCTATATTTATTGATTCTATAGCTCCTAAAATAAAAGAAGTTGAGCCAAAAACAGGATATATAGACAGTAATTTTAATATTAATATTATAGAAGATAATCCTACAAATATGTCAATCTTTTATGGTAATGGAACTATTAACATGGGCAGTGATGTAAATTTAAGCGAGTGTACTAATGTTAAAAGTGTGAAATATTGCAATGGATTTATTGATTTATCTGAGTTTAACGGCCAGGAAATAGAATATTATGTTAATTTAACAGACATAATGAACAGAACTGTAAAATCTAAAATAAATAAAGTTATGGTTGATACTGTAAATCCGGTTATTAATTCAGTTGATTTCACAAACATAGGCAGAAGAGTTGAGTTAAGGATTAATGTCAGTGAGTTAAATTTAGAAGAGGTTAATTATATTGATCTAGAAGATAGAACTCCTAAAGAAAGAAGGCTTTGTACAAAGCTAACTAATAATATGTGTGTTAAGGTTTTGAGTTTTAGACCTGGAGTACATAATTTGACAATAAATGCTGTTGATCAGGCAGGAAATAATGCTTTTGTTGATGATGTTATCTTTAACATTGCATAATTTTATAAAAAACAAAAAGCTAGTGTTTATTTCTTCTTTTTATCTTTATAGCTAAAATGGCAAGAGAAACAGCTATTACTCCAAGTACGATAAATGAAACATTGATAGCATTTATTTTAATACCTATTAAATTAAGATAAAAAACTGCTAAAGGTATTATTGAAATTGAAAGCGCAAAACTTAAAGCTATTCTCTCAATCCAGTCAATAGAACCTTTTTCTCCTTCTTCTTTTGCATCAGAATCCTGCGTTTTTGGAAAAAATATAAAACTTATTATAAATCCGGGGAGGAATAAAACATAAACAGAACCAAAAACTATTCTTAAACTCTCAAAGTAGTTCATATTAGTAAAAATATTTAGCAAAATAGATGAAAAATTTAAAACTAAAACTAAAATCACAATCCACAAAACATAATATGCTATCGGATTTTTAGTCGCCTTTTTAAAATATTTTATCTCTTCTTTTTTATCTTCGCTTAGAATAAGGACTGATAGTAAGATTATTAAAACTCCTGCGATTAGTGATATAACCCATGATAACCCTCCAAGTTCAAATGTTTTATATTTAATTATCCCAAATCCTGCAATTCCTAAAATAGCAACAAAAACATAATCAAACCAATTTGGTTTTTTTACAATAAAATTATGCTCTGAAAATACATCTAAAATACCTAAAACTATGACTATTGCAAGCAAATAATTTAAATTAAGGTAAGCTGAAACAAATCCTGCCCTTATTTGTTCCAATAAAAGAAGAATTAGGTATAAAATCAACATTGTCTGGAATGAGTGGTTTATCAGTGATGCCAGATGCCCTTTAAACGAATATTTAGCCATTTTTTCTCCATTTATCAATTAAACCTGGACGATGAACTGTAATGTTTATCCAGTCCACAGGAATATAAACTTTGTTTGTTTCGTTTTTATTTAAACTTAAGTGATCTGTAGTAATTAGCATGCTTAATTTTTCATTAGTAGCATAAGTTTCATTTAAATTCATGCTTAAACTTACTAATTTCCACTCTCCTTCATCAACTACCGGAGTATATTTAACTAATACATAATCTGCATTATTCTTAATATAATTTATGTCATTTTTATATGCAAATTTTCCGTAAGAAAATGGGTCAAACCATGAATCTTCTGTAAATGAAAATAATACTGGTCCAGAGATTATTATATCATTTTTCTCAGGTTTTATTTCATATAAGTTATCTGAATTTTTTAAATCTATAAAGTAGTCAGTAGTAACATTTGAAATTTCTATTTTATGCGAAGTAAAATAATCAGTTGCTGTAATTGTTTGGTTTATGCCATTATTATGATATGTATTTATCGTTAGCCTTGAAGGATTTACAGCTTTGAAGAAAACTTTAGTTTTTTTCTCAAAATTATTAAAGTAGGCATTGCTCTGAGCCAAGAAAATCCTTTTGTTCACAACCACTTTATTTTGATTGAGATTTATTTTGGTTACAAGCATATCCCCGTTATTAGATAAAACTAATCTATAAACTCCTTCTTCAAGAGTTCCTGTTAAAAGCTCTCCTTTGTTTTCATTTTTATTATTCTTATCAGGCTCTTCATCTGTTATCCCATCATCTCTTACAGTTGTATTTGCAATCATGTTACCATTTAAGTCATAAAGAATCATTTTAAGTTCATCGCTTCCAGTATCTTTGTTGTCATACCAATTCAAATCTTTTTTCTCAACATTAACTCTTAAATAACCTTTAACATATACATAAAATTCAGTTTTTTCTCTTAAAGCTGTGTCTATTTCTAAATTATCCGGCTGATAATCCTCAATTTTAAAACTCCCTATTGAGATATTTTGGTCTGTAACTAATCTAATATTTTTTTTATTTGACATTATCTGATCAATGCTGTAATCATTGCTGTCATTCATATTAATAAGTAAAAGACCATCTTTATATTCATAAGGATATTCTTTGACAAGTGATTCAATTGTTTTGCTGTATATAAGATATTGCTTATAATGCCATTCTTTCTTGTCTTTTGGCCCTATGTATAATTTTCCATTTTCCGGAAAATTATCTTTAAATCTGATAGTTATATTTGAAAAATCTGAAGCAGGGTTTATTGGAATATTAAAATAAACAAGCGAGCTGGTTAAGTTCCTATAATTATTATCAACATCAGCTATTTTATCAGAAATCCTTTCATTTGGAGACAGATAACTATCTTTTTCTGAGCCAATGTCATAAAAATACTGGTAATTATGTGTTTGGAAGAAATTTGTATAAATAAGAAGTGTAAGAATAACTATACCAGATAATATAACAGCTATTTTAATAATCTTTACAAACAAAGGCTCGGAAATTTTTTTTCTTATTTCTTCCATTTCCTCTTTAGTTAACTCTTTATGTTTTTTTACTGATTTTTCCATTTTAACATTCATACCTGTATATTTTATTATTATTCTCTTGATATAAAAGCGTTGTGCATTTTATTCCTTGAATATTATCTTTTTGTTTTTCACCTATAAAAATATAAATTGGAGAATTGTACTTTGTTTTATATTCTGAAATGAAACCTACTATTTCTGACTGATTATTTGATGCCCAGAATGAATTCCATTGGTTTTTTGTATGGAGATCATAATCAAACAACCCAGGGGCTATTGTTTTTCTGTCAGAATATCCTTGAAGCCATGGTGAGTATAAAGATGAAGTGGTCATAACAAAAGCATTGGTTTCTGAAACAGCTGCAAGTTTGTTTATTGTGTTAAATTCTGAGACGTTTATATTTGGTTTTGAATTCAAAGCGTAGCTAAATGATGAAAAAATCAGGCAAATTACCAGGATAATTGATAAAATACCTCCTAACCTTTTTTTATCATTAATCATTGAAAAAATTCCTGCTGAAGCTAAGATAATCAAAGCCACATCTAAAAATATAATAAATCTGTTAAAAAAGAAGAACTGGAAATAAACTATAATTGCTGATATTAGAGTCCAGAAGAATAATACATTGAATTCTTTCTTTTTTATTAAATAAATAAAACCAATTAGTGCAAATGGAAGGTAAATAAGTGTTGTAAACTGATACTGGAAAAATGTAATAAATGTTCCAGGAGATTCTCCTGGAGAAACAAATCCTATTAAAACTGGCTCTACCAAATTAGTAATCTGAATAGTAAAATTTCCAAGATAAAATAAAAATCCTCCGATAAGGATAATAACACCAATAATTACATTTCTAGTTAAAAGTTTAAGATCATATTTTGTTTTGTTATTTTTAATTGGGCTTATAAAAGAGTAGAAAAAATAAGACAATCCAAAAAGATAGAAAGTTGGTTTATGGATGCCCGCTAAAATAATGCCTAAAACTGCAAATGCAACCGGATCATATTTTCTGTCTTTTTTCATGAAATAAAATGCAAAAAGAGCAAGAGTTATTCCAAGAATGTTTCTATAGTACATAAATTCAAAAACTTTAAACTGGATTATTGAAAAAGTATATATAAATACTGAAAATATTGCTATTGTTTTATTGAAGTATTCTTTAGTTGTTAGATATATTGCAAATCCAAGAAGAGCATTAAATAAAATAAAAAGCCAGGTTAGAATGAACTGGCTTGGAAGAAAGATTTTGATTATTGACATTAAATAAAGAAAACCGGGCTCTTCAATCATTACCACCCATTTATCTAGATTAGTCAAACCGCTTTCTATTGCATATTTATACATTCCAGTATCATAACCTAAAGGTATCTGATTATTCATATAAGGAATTGCTCTTAAAAGGAAAATAATTAACAAAGCCATGATTAACAATCCATAATGCATGTATTTATTTTCTAAAAATTTAAGATCATTTTCTTTTATATTAATATCATTTTTTATTATAAAAAACCCAAAAATCCCAATGACCAAGGCAAAAATCTCCATATGTATTGTATATTTTGTTAGAATACTTAGTGTAATCATGATAATCAGTATAGTGTAGATTATTAAAAGCTGGTAAAAAGTATTACTCGGTATTTCTCTGATTTTATTTTTCATTTTTTGAATTATTTTCTTTGGAATTTTTTAGAAGAAAGTATGAAAATATTGGGCCTAGTATGAAAATAATAATTGTTGAAACTGCTCTTCCAAGTATTGCAACTGTCAGGGATTGGGCAGGTGTTATTCCTATTGCTAAAGCTGAGAATACAGCAACAGCTTCTGCTATTCCTAAAGAACCAGGAGTTATTGAAAATGCCCCTGCAATTGTTCCAATTGAGACTAAAAAGAAAGCTTGGCTTAAAGTTAGTTCTATTCCGAAAATATGATAAGAGATTGTAGAAGAAATTGCCCCGAGTGCAAGCTGTACTATGGTTATTATTATTACTTGGAAAACAACTAATTTATTTCTTCTTAGTTTATTCCATCCATTAATCAAGTTTATTACTCTGTTTATTATAGAGTATTTTGTGTCTTTGAGGTTAGGCGAGAAAATTATAACTCCAAGTGATGGTATAAAAAATGCTAAAAAGATAAGAAAAATAACAAGATTAAATTGAGAGGATTCCTTATATAAAAACCACATAGAAATCATTCCTAAAAGACCTGATGCTAAAAAGTTTATTATGTAAATTCCTGAATAGTTAGCAAGAAAGTCTGTATATGAAAATTTATGTGTTTTTTTAAGATAAACTGCTTTTGCAACCATGCCACCTCTAAAAGGTGTGATTGTATTGTAAAAAGTGGTTATTGTTGAAAGTCCAAACCATTCCTTGAACTTCATTTTAATTCCAAATGGGACTAAAGTGTATTTTAAAATTAAACCGCTGGCTATTGAAAAGAGAAGAACAATTATAGCTAGATATAAAATGAAAATCGGATTCACCAGGCTAAGCTGTTTAAAATCACTTAAATGAGTTGCTATGTAATAGATAAATCCTGCTATAATTAGTAATAAGACAATAATTCCAATTGCATTTGTGTATGATTTTGCGTTTTTATTTTTCATCTTTTGATTGTATTACTAAGGAAAAATCATATTTATTAATATCTCTAAAACTACCATAATAGCTTTAAAAAACTATCTAAAAGACATCTTTTTCTAGTGGTGACAAAATGCGGAGTTGCCCTTAAAGTATTTATAGTAAAATTAGCTTGAACATAAAGTCCCGTTAGAATTCAGAAAGGCTTTTAAATGGTCTCGGAATTCAACGTCAATATCACTTTCAAAAATCTCCTGAATTAGAACTGTTATGTTATGGACTATGAATTTCAGTGACGTCCTCTATGGGCTAAAGCCCACAGCGTCCTTTAAACGCTATTGATTTTCTATATATGAAAATACATTATCAAAATCAACTCCAACTGGACAGCAGAAATATCCTGCATTCCAGAAATGTCCTCTTGGATATACATCTCTAAAAGTTGGATAAAGCCTGAATAAAAGGTAAGATGAAAAACCTTTTATCAATTGCAGAGCTTTTGCATCAGACATTGTCCTTGGTAAATCTGCCATCAAATGTATATGCTCTTCTAACACTTTTAGAATTACAATTTCTATTTTGTATCTCTTACATGCTTCCTCAATTGCTACCTTACAAAAAATTTGTAATTTTTCTTGGTTCATTGCTTTGTATCTATATTTTGTTGTTAATTGTATATGTTTTAGATTGTTTCCTACTGATGTTGCATAATGCTTGTACATTTTATCCTCCGATAAATTTATTTACTTAGAAGCATAGCTATAGCTAACATTGAGTTTTCAATGAGCTAC
>Ga0209542_10014274_pt1 | contig 13547 bp, 20 predicted proteins | sample RifCSPhighO2_01_FD_184028 | JGI IMG/M metagenome (GOLD analysis project Ga0209542, IMG submission 184028) | Soil microbial communities from Rifle, Colorado - Rifle CSP2_plank highO2_0.1 (SPAdes) (version 2) | ecosystem: Environmental > Terrestrial > Deep subsurface > Rock core/Sediment ... | reverse complement strand
CATCTGCCACTAAGAATTTGTTGAGTCCGTTCAAATATTTCCGGTGTAATTAGGGGGTCTTGTTTGCCATCAGTAACAACTCCATTCCACCTGATCTTTCCAATATAAAAAGGGTCTGTTAATAGTTTATGTATCCTGCTTTTAACAATCTTATTACCCTTAATGTTTCTTAATCCTTCATTAGACATTTTCTTTGTTAATTTATCAACGGAATATTCCCCAGATAGAAAATAGTCAAACATTTTTCTGGCAATCGGAGCCATATTCTCATCTAAGATGTGGATCTTGTGCCCCTTTTCACCTACGGTTTTATATCCGGGCAATGGTCTTGTGGGAAGCCAACCCTGAGCAATCTTCTCTTTTTGACCCTTCTTAACCTCTTCAGACAAGTTATCAAGGTAATACTGGGCTACTGACACCTTGATATTCCAGATAAATTTCTCATTTGATTTAGACTCTTTATTCAAGATGACATTTTCTTTAACAAAGTGAACCCTCCTTTCCGCATCACCACCTATCCAATCATTTATGGCGACCGCATCTCTAAAATTACGAGTAAGCCGATCAACTTTTTCACAGATAATATTCTTAATATCGTGCTTTTTTACATAAGCAACCATTTCGTTAAATGTTGCTCTTTGTTTTTGACCACTTGCTGACTCTGAAATGGAAAATAATTTTGCAGGAAGAAGATTTTTGCTTTGTCCGTATTCGTTTAGCAGCTTCTCTTGTGAGGGGAGGGAGTAGCCGGTTTCATCTTGTTCTTTTGAGCTAACTCTGGCGAGTATGACTGATTTCATTTTTATATTACTCATAGTAGTTTATATAAATATGTATATTAATGTCAAGTATTGTTAGGTTGCCCAGTCATCAATTTCAGGTGATCCGAAATTAATTTGGACAGCAACCGGCAGATTTTCTTTCTTTTCAATGTTTAGTGCTTTGCGTTCTATGGTGACACCAGTAAGAGCAAGTAGCCTGATATCATCTGTAGTCTTGGGTTTTATAACAGGGTTCCCGTCAGCATCTTTTTCTTGGATTGCCTTGATGGACATACCTTGCAAAGCAACACCTAAACCAGCTTGTCGGGCATTGACTTGGGCAATCTTGTCGGCAACAATTTCTGTAGTCTTTTTGTCTGCTATTTGTAGGGTATCCAGCCTGGCTTTTGTCCAGTTATCTGCTAACGCCTTGTCCTTAACGGTTTGGTGGCTCACATTGTACCGCCCAGCTATGGATAAATAGGTTTCTTGTTGACTACTAATGTAATCTGTTTTGGCTTTTTGCCAGTCAATCTTAGTTTTTGCCATAGTATTAATTTTCACTAATATTGTTATCCAACCATTTCATATCATCAGGTGTTAATGATTGATAGTTGCCCTCCTTCCACATCCTTTCATATTCTTCATCAGTCCTAGGAATGTAATACTTATCCTTAAAGGAACCTATATCTGATTTAGATAAAGGTTGTTGCAAATCTGCAACACTCTGAGGAGATAGACAAGCTCTCTCTTTAGCGTCAAGCTCTCCCTTATTTGCAACTAATTGTTGCGTTTCTACAAGATACTTTTGCAAATCTACAACTTTATTCTTTTTAACGATCTCTTTTAATAACTTAATCTCAATCAACTCAAAGCCTACAACTCTGATATTGTCGGGTAGTTTTTCCCACAACCCCTTTTCTATCAATGTTCCTCCATAGCGAGACACATAACCTTTACTGAAACCAAGTTGGCTTTCAATTTCTGATTGAGATAATGATAATAAGCCATAAGTTTTATGTTCCTTATCCCAGTCAGAGAAGGCAACACTTGCCTCATATAGAATAAACGCCTCTTTGCTGATTACTTTGTTTTTCAAGAGCAGAAACTTACCCCGGTAAGTGGGATACCAGCCGTGGTACTTATTATCTAGTAATTGGGATTTGTTTCTCATTGGCTCTTAATTTAGAGAGGGCTATGCCTCTTTTTGTTCTTTCTGAATGTTCTCTCCTATAAAATTCTGCAATTGATTGATAAATGTTTCGCTTAAACAATTTGTCAGATAACATATTTTTAGTCATTTTCATCACCACCTTCCTTAGTATTAATTTGAATTAGCAACTCAAATAAACTTAGTAATGTATTAGCGAAGTCAGATAAATCCTGAGGCTCTAATGTAACCCCATAATCCTCTTTAACTATTGCTCCAAGCTCGTTCAATAATGTCTGACTGATCATATTATTGTTAGGTATATTGGTTACCTTTTTCATAAATAAGCTGTTTTAAGTCCCTTTGAGCGCTTGTGAAACGGTGTGGCTCCACTAAGGCTCTGTGACCAAGGAATTCGCTGGTTAGTTCCTGCCTTTTTGGGGTATCAGTAAACACAAAGGAAACTCTTTTAGGATTTGCCCGGTCTAAGGAAAGAAGTTCACACGATTCGCTGAGGAGAAAACAAGCCAATTGGAAGTTATCTGTAGTAAATATTTCAGTATTATTGCTTCTCATATTATTAACATCTAAGATCTTAGACTTGATGTATAAACTAAGATCTTTAGCTAATAATAGGAAAAAAGGTGGGTTCTAAATAGTTTGGAGATAAGGCGGGGGGTTATTAAACAACGAAGTTATTTCAGGCGACTTTGGTAAGAAACTATAGAACTTCTCACCGTAAACATATCTTGATCATACTTTTTGGCAATAGACTTGTATCCGCTATGTTTATGTTCCCAATACCACAACCTATCACGCTTAATAGTAGCTTTGGCTTTAGTATCTAGTTTGCCTCTAATCTTTTTCCAATCAGGTTTTCTTACCCTGTCAGAGGAGAGTACTACTTTATGATTAAATTGATATTCTTCTGGGAGATGATAATTGATGAACTCTTTTAATATGGCTGAATAGTCGTTGTCTGTAATTTGTCCCGATAATACTGCTGAGACAAAGGGTTGGAAAAATGTTTCCGCAACTCCGTGCTCAATTACTAACTTTCTGGCTTTAAGATAGTATTCCCAAAACCTAGTAGCTTCTTGAGAATTCCTATCTCTATTAATAAATGCAATAATTTCTCTATTGTTGACTAACGAGCTACCAATCCACTCTTTGCGTAGAACATAAATGTCATTTATTACACTCTCTCGGTCAATATAAAGTGCTACATCAGCATATTTACCATTATCTTCTATATCAATATCAATAGGTTCTTTGATGTTTCTCATACTCATTTGAACAGCTGGATTGTCAAAACCAGACTATTTCTGTATGATAATGTTACCAAATGTTAGGTTGAAGCTCAATGAATATGGACGATAAGCCCGCAAAATTAGTTACTTTAAAAGAAGCTTGTGAAATATTAAATGTTCACCCCAACACCTTGCGTCAATGGGATAGGAAAGGGATACTCAAGGCAATTAGATTTGGAGCAAGGGGTGATAGACGGTATTCTATGGATGATCTAAATGAATTTATTAATAAGCATAGAAATATATGAACAAAGCAACTGATGATATAAATAATAAATATTTAAGCGAAATGCTTAATGCCTCAGACGACACCACTCTTGGCAAGGTAAGGGATTTGTGGTGGCCGAGCTTATTAGATTTCATTAAAAGCAATGGAATTGAATACGCTTTGAATAACCTTGATTTGGCTATGGAAAAAGGGAATGTTGAGTTTAGATTACGAGCCGATAAATACGCAGCATCTCAAGGACACCAGAAGGACACCGCAAAATACATTCAGTTAGTAAGTCAGTTTTTAAAGTCAAACACCGGGAAAATGTTTGAGAGGTTTGTAGGATTATCCTTATCCCACTGTTTACTAATATCAAAGTCCGACTATTGTGTTGTTCCGTTCAAGATCGAATATTTGAAGTATTATCACGATCTCACATTTAACGATTTTCTTATAAAGGTTAAACTGGGGAAGAAAAATCTAACTACACATATAGATTCGGATTTAATAGCTTTTAATTTAAAGAATGAGTCAGCTCCAATCTATATGATTTCTGTAAAATCAACTCTTAAGGACAGGTTTCACAATGTACCATTTTGGAATGTGTTGAAATCGGCCTCAATAGTTAAAGGTTATAAAGACATTACTGCAGTTAATCCGAAAGTCCTTACTAAAGCGTTTTATGTATCAGCGTGTAGCGATTTAGCTGTTGAACAACCGGACTTCAGGACACAAACTGGACCTAGAAACTTATTGTGTATTGATGCTGCGTTACTTGATGGAGCATTTGTTACGGCTAGTAAAGCCCGGGGACTGGGATCTGATAAGGGACCTGTCATTGGTAATGACCGTATTTCAGCCTTTTATCCTCTTAGTAGATTTTTTCTTTTGCTTAAGTAAAGTATTAATAAATGCCGAACCAAGAGCCTTAGCAAATAGGGGTGGAACGGAGTTTCCTATTTGTTGGCTTTGTGAGCAATAGCCAAGACGACGCATTTTATTTCCAGTTGTTCTTTGTCCCAAAAATTCAAACCAATCCGGATATGTTTGTATGCGTGCAAGTTCTCGCATTGTCGGTATCCTATTAAGTGTTGGGTGTAAGAAGTCAGTTGGTTCAGTAGTTATTGTTCTTGCTAAACTATTTAAGGGAAATCTTTGTACTCCTTGCTTTCCATTTCTTTTTTCTTTGGGTATGTCTAATGAGGTTCCTCCGGCAGGAACAAGTCCATAATATGCCATCGTTGCTTCCCTATGTTTTGAAGCTTGATGGTTATATATATGCTTACTATCTTTTCTTGCATACTTTTGAAATTCAGTTTGAGGTTCCATCGTATATTCTGTGGTCGTCTGACCTTGATCAATAACGGGTAAATCACCCAATGCTTCACCACAAGTTATATAAGGCTTAAGTTGAGAATTAAAGAGGTCTCTATCTTTGGGATTTGCATGCGTAGGCTTGGGAAAGTCTGGCGGAATACCATCTCTTGAACCAAAGACGATAAGCCTTTTTCTCATTTGAGGAACGCCGTAATTAGCGACTTTTAGAACCTCGTATGTACACTTATATCCAATTTGCTCAACTTTTTTTAAGTAGTCTTTAAATAATTCACCACCATACATCGTGGTTAATCCAGATACATTTTCCATAAGGAAATATTTTGGCCTTAGTTCACCAACTATTCTTAAGAACTCTCCGATCAAGTTGTTTCTAGCATCAGTTGGATTTTTTAATCCTGCTGTAGAGAAACCTTGACATGGGGGACCCCCGGCAATAAGGTCTATATCTCCTAATTGTTTTATTGTTAATCCTGCCTTTCTAATTAATTCTTTACCCGAAAGCCCAACAATAGATCCTTCAACAACTCTAGTATTGGGAAAGTTTTTTTTAAGTGTCAAACAAGGATGTGGATGTATTTCATTTGCGATAACTGTATGAAATCCCGCCATCTCCAACCCTAATAGTGAACCACCAGACCCAGCAAATAATTCTATTGATATAGGTTTTTTCATTTTGAATGTTTAGAAATGAATATATTCAGAGAAATTTTAGAGATACGATAACCCTTACCAAGTTTGAGTGCTTCTAGTTCGCCTCTTTTAATGTAATTCAGTATTGTTTGCCAATGCACTTGGAGAAGTTCAGCAACTTGTTCCACAGTATAAAATTGATTGTTTTCAGTAGTCATATATGTTATAAATCATTATAAGCATTTATAAATGAGAAATGCAATAGTTTAGTTCAAAACAATGAGTAATGATATCAATATCAAATTAAATTTTAGGGATGACGACAGTAACCCAACGGAGCATGCAAAAAGATTTATAGAGTATTGGGTGGGAAGATATGCTTTTAGGGTAAAGGGAGTTACTGTAGTATCTCCTGAAAAGCTAATGGGTAAAGGTGCAGATTATTTTGTGGTTGAGTCGGGTTTATTAATAGAAGCAACTCAATTAATTGATAATCAAGATATAGCCAGAGGTGCAAGATGGGGAATAACCGTGAACGCTCTTAGCAAGTTGATTAATAAAGACAGCAGATATCCTTCAATAAAAGGGCTTTACTCAATATCAACCCCTGAACACTTTGGTTTAAAGTCAGCACAGATAAAAAATGTGGCTTTCGTAAATACGAAGTTAATCAAGTCAGCAGACAACATTATCACAACTTTATTATCTGATACGAAAGAGGTTGAGATTTTTGGATATAAATTGAAGATAGAAAAAGTCAACGAGACAGATAGTGGCGTTTATTTTTCAACAATGGGAGGAGCAAAATCTATAAATGTCGCAGGCATTTTTCATGAGAATTTGAAGAATAAATTTCATAAAGCAAATAAACAACTTTCTTTTGAAGAAGTTAACCACATACCAGTCAAAAAGAGAGTACTTCTGATTGTTAATAAATATCAACTATTAACTTTTGATTGGGATTTATTTGAAGGTCTCAGCTATTCCTATAAAGAATTAGTCAATCAATACAACAACATAGATGAAATTTGGTTTCAAGTTGATGATAAAGGGAACAACATTCCGAAACTACTTTATACAAAATCTCTTTTTGCTCAAGTAGAGTCTTTAAAATTTTCAGATATGAGTCCTCAGGATTGTGAAGTTTTTGCAAAATGGTTCACCGCAATTGAAAAAATGGATGATGAAAAAAAGAGCAACTTAATTAAAATGTTAAAAATATTATTGAAAGAAAAAATCCCTCACCAGATCTTTCCAGACTCGGGTACGAGAATAGAAATGGTGCGTTATGGAAGATGGATGGCGGAGAATAATAAAAGAGTTGAAACCAATTGGCTAGTTAAAAAGTTTCTAAATGATCCTGATCCTCTTGATCCCCCAACAAAAGATGAAAAAGATTATGGAAACGAACTGCATAATCGGATCAAAAATGCTAATAAACCTGATACTCAAGCGATCCACACAGTAAAGGGTCACCTTGCATGGACAGTACAACTATTAGCTCTGAATAAGGATTTTCTTAAAGAAGCTTACATATATACGCAGGATGTAATAAGAGGCTCTAAAAATTTGTATGTGATATTTCAATGGATGTTTCCGCTTATTGAGATATCAAATAGGCGATTTTGGCTTAAAGAGTTGGATGAAAGATTGTATCTTGATTTTAAGAAACTGTGCTTTTCTCTTTTAGAGAAATATTCAAAATATCCAGATATAGCTAAAAGTTTGGTGCATGTTTTCCACCATTTCAAAGATTTAACAACTTCTGAAGTCAAGGGTGTGTTAGATGCACTTGAGCAAGCAGATGATTATGATGCAATACTATTATATTATGCTGTATTTAGGCAGAGACATTTTAAGGAAGCTCAATATGACAAGATGATCCGAGAATATGATCCAACTTATGCAAAAAGCAAACTTGAAAAAATAATCCTGAGTAAGAACAAGGAACTACTTAACCTTCGCTCGGGAATAGCATGGCATATATGGAAAATATTATCAGAGGAAGAAGGAGAATTTATAACCCTTAGCCCCTTAATAGACAGATTTTTAACTACATCCTATGACAATCATCTTTATAATAATTTTGAAAGGATAGTGGAAGACTGTGTAGATAGTTACCCTGACAAATGTTTAGATTGGTTTGGAATAATAATCAGTTCTGCAAAGGCTTATCTTGTCACCAATCCTGACGAAGGCAGAAATGTTTGGTTAAGCATAGAAACTAAAAAAGTTCTTCGCATATTAGCTGAGAATAGACCGGAACAACTATTTAACATCATAGAGCCTCTCTACGAAATATGGATGAATGGAGCCTACATCGGAACCATTTCGGAAATATTTACCTCTTATACATACATAAAGGATGAAAAACTTCGGTTAGAAGCAAAATTCAAATTTAAAGGGTTGTACTTTAAAATGAAAGCTGTAAATGGAAAGATTGAGAATGTAAATTGGGATAGTTAAGATAAAAATCTTTAATACGGAATGAGGTCGCTAACCTTAACCCCCATTATCTTTGCCAGCTTCTTCAAAGTTTTGAGAGATGGTTTCCGCAAGCCAGTTTCAAGGTACCCGATATAGGGAACACTTAGATTAGCCTTATCGGCTAGTTGTTCTTGGGTAAACCCAGCTGTCTTACGGGCTTTCTGTAACCATTTTCCTAGCTTTATGTCGTTTTGGGTTGGCATACCCAAAGAGTACAAGCAAGAACGACAATAGTTTATAAACTAGGTGTTTATATATAGCCTTGAATTATCGGGTATTTTCTTATAAACTATAAGTAAGAGTAATAATTATGATCAATAGCAATTTCGCCTCTTTTGGAAAATATATTCTCTGCATAATAACTACTGTTTTAGTCGTCTTATTGTTATTTCAATTTATTCAAAGACCAAAAATAATCAAGCAAGTTTGTGAGCAACAGGCACTTGAGAGGTCAGTATTTGGCACATCAGAAAGCAGTATTCCCGATAAAGAGGAGAGGGATATTGTACAAACCGGTATGGAGAAAAAATATTATGATAGCTGTGTTGTCTTCAATGGAGCAAGACCTTAAGTTGTTGATCTTGGTTTGGCTCTACACTCGCTACAACCAGCTAGACCCATAAATGATGGCGTATGCCACACTTGATTAGTTTTTTCATCGTAACTGTTTGAAATCGGCTTGGGAATTTTGTTTTTCTTGCACATTGGACAGCGGATACCTTCACATAGACAAGATACGGAAAGATACACACTACTCTTTTCTTTCTCCTCTTGATCAAAACCACCCCAGCTTAAATCTTTCTCTTTGACTTTTCCCTTGTACTGCCCACAAACTTTGCATTGTATTAATCCTGAAGGAATTTTCATAAATTGTATATTACATCTTTGCATCATAATTTTCAGGGCATAGTCAATATTTTACGAGTATAGGTGAATACATGTGTTTTGTTATAATTCATAATATGAAACTTGCCATTATCCTATCCACCAATAATGTTGAGAAAAATTGGAATGCTTTGAGACTTAGCAATCTAGCACTTAAAAACGGGGATAGTGTGAGCATTTTTCTTATTGGTGAAGGGGTGGAATATCTTAAATTCAGCAATGAAAAGTTTGATGTTCAGAAACAAGTTGATGCGTTTCTTGAGTCAGAAATGGGAGAAATCCTAGCTTGTGAAACTTGTATGGTACTCCGGCATCAAGAAGGTAATAAAACATGCCCTGTAAGTGGAATGAAAGAACTGTACAACCTAATAAAAGAAAGCGACAAGGTAGTTACCTTTTAATTTCTCGGAAAGCTATTAGCGTTCATTGAATTAGTTTTTGTGTTACCCATTGGGTGTAGTTAAATCTTAATTTGTGAGAAATTGTTGGGTTTCCTTAAGTATATAATCGAGGTATTCAACAATTTCTAACCAATTAGCAGTTCTAAAATCAATCCACTTAGTGAGCAAAGAAGGATTTTTAGACCAATAAGCCTCTAATTGTGCCGTTGTATCGGTCTGAAGTGAAGGTTCGAACCCAGGGGCGATTGATGGTTCTTCATTTCTTGCCATTTCGATGAATTGAATTGGATTTTCATCGCTGACACGCACGATTTTGTCTAATAGCGAAAGGTTCGAACCGATCCCCTGTAAGATTGACCGCTTTGTCAGTGGGTCGCCATAGGCGAACCAATGACGGGCATAACAGGCAAAGTTGAATGTTCTCTCGGACAGCTCGACCCACTTACTGACACGATCACCAGTGTCTTTCAGTTTCTCCTCCAGTCCAGACTTTTCATTCATCAACTCTCTCTTTTGCGACTTGAATTCATCTGTTGAGAGTAACTCACCCCTTACGTTGTCTGTTCTGGTATAAAGCCTGACCAAATTATCAATTCGAGTTATGCAATCCTTATAAGTGTTTTGCAGTGAATTGAGGATAGTATTCCGATCCTGAACTTCTCGATCACTCATATCGTTGAGTTGCTTGATCGCCCAACTTCGAAAGCGTTCAGAAATAGCTGCTCTCGATAAGATCTCATCGACTTGCTCCTCAAGAATGTGAGCCTGAATGCTGCCTTGAGTACAGTTCGGATTCTTGCGCTTCGTACAGTGATAGTAGATGTAGTGGCGGATAGTTGGATTCTTCATATCTGCTACCTTTATGTGGCATTTTGGGCATTCTACCCTTTGAGCAGAAGTAAATTTATACTTGCAGTTGGTACACACAACGTGCCATTTCTCCTCAGCAGTTACCGCTGCACCACACTCACCACATTCAAGTAACATAGTGTATGAGAATTCTTTCGTATGAGGACGTGGTGAGGTGTTCTTCCCTTGTAGTATTTGCGCTCTATCAAATTCTTCCTTCGTAATCATCTGTTCGTGTGCACCTTTATACCAATCGCCACTACCTTCAGGGAATTCAAACTCACCATAGTAAAAGGAATCGCTGAAAACTTCGTAGATCATACTTCTGCTCATTGGCTTACCACCAATCTTTTTATGTTTCGGAGTTCTGTAGCCCCATTCATCGTTGAGTTTCTCTAAGATTTGCGGAGGATTATAGAGTCCAGTAAGAAGATGATCCCAGGCTTTCTTTATCAACGGGAATCGTTCTGGGTCATTCTTGACTGTCTTATTACCCTTTTCAGCATATTTATCATTCATATACCCAGGCTTTGCTCCACTCGGTAACCACCCCTTTTCAGCCTTGGTCTTGAGCCCGACTTTTACGTTTTCTCCTTTATTATCATTCTCCCATTTTGCTTGAATCATAAGCATATTGAGCATAAATTTATCGTTGGGTGTGTTTCTGAAGACTTGGGACGGCGTCACTACTTCGATTAGATGACCACAATCCATCAGATAGATAATTCTGCCAGCGTCAATCGGATTTCTTGAGAGTCTGTCAGGATGCCACACGATAATCCCTTGTGCTTTACCTTGCTCAATTGATTCAACGACCTGCTGGAAGCCTAGTCTCCCGGGGAATTTAGCTGACTTTGATTCGGTTATAGTATCGGCGACATCAAGCTTACGCTGGGAAACAAGGTTATGGGTCTCCCTTATTTGTGATTCGATTGAGAGAGCCTGTCTTTCTTCTGATTCAGATGACTTTCGGCAATAAATAAGGTATTGCATACTCCCTGTATCATTTATACTACCGCTTTCTTTGATCAGATTCAACCTCACAATGGACTCCTTCCCCTTGAGCAATTGAAGCATAAAACCATACCATACTCCTGCAAAGTGTAGTCAATCACCGCTTGAGAAATCTCCTTGCCACATTGGGAGCAGTGGGTGTCGGTAGATTTTACTTCAGGTTTTGTAGAGACATTGGTACCTGGTACTTCTATTGATTCCTGAGGCCCTTTCTTATAAGGTGGCACAAGCTTATGCGAGTGCAGATGCGAAGCATCTGATTTTGTTTCTTTTGTAATAATTTCTTTTGGATTATTTCTTTTGTTGTGTCTTATGTTGAGACGCTCACTTGTCGTGTTATCAATCAATTTCATATCTTTATTTAGGACAAGTTGGAAACTTTTGCGCGGTGTCCGAAGAAGAGATAGCTTGTCCTCAGTTAGTACAAGTGAGGCAGGAACTACAAAGATACTTCTAAGTCTCTTTATCCCGCTTATTTTGCGAATCACTGGATCAACCAATTCATCGCCATATTCGTTTCTCATCTGAATGACCCCAACTTCCAAAAGAATCTGGATGTGGGCTGACACAGTACCTCTGGACATCTTTACTGACTTTGCAAGATGGGTGAGCGTCGAGATATCCTCCGGCTTATGATAACCACGGGTCTGGTTGATAATCTCACCCACGATCTTCGCTTGTGTCAGGCTTCGCGCATTCGGAAGAAACTGCCTGAAATACCATTGTGGTGTCCTGATAAAATTTTTCTCTTTTGGTTCGGTAGCTCCGTCCATAGTAATATCTCCTCAAGTTAGCTTGGTAGTCTGCACGGCTGCCTTTACAATTACAGGGAGTCCATTCTGGACAGTGATCTCAACTGAGCCCCATTGGAGCTTGCGTAGATACTCAATTAGCTTCAACTCAGCACGATTTATATCAACTTTTACTTTGTCTACTGGTCTTTGTTGGAGCATACGCACCTCCTTTCTGAATGAATGGACTGTCTTTCGGAATTGGTTGATAGATTGCCTTCATCAACATCAGGAATCGTTCCGCTTTGTCCAATGCCACTTGATCAGAAAGCTCGATACCGAACTCTTCTTTGTAGATCTGCTTGAATTCTCGTAATGCTTGTGCCGTGACCATATGAGTGAGCAATAAAAAAACAGCCTTGAAAGGCTGTCCTCATAAAAAATCCCTCATAATCTGAGACAGTCAGCCTTTCGGCTGGTACTGTTCGACTTGAGGGTTTCGGCTCACTCGGTTCTGGTTGTCGGGGCGTTCTGCCTGTACCTTTGGCAGCTATCTGCTTGTCCTTAGGTCATTACCGAGATCAATGCTTCTTCCTTATTCAAATGAACGAAGCGCTATTTACTTGTTATTTGAGACTATGAACTATCAAGTCCATTTTTGTCAAGAGATATTGTCTTTCTCATCTTTTCGAGTATCAAATCAATCTCCTCTGGGTTTCTGGGTAACGTCGAATAGTCTTCAACCTGCCTCACAGCCTTCGGTGCAAAAGATCCAGTCAGATCTCCCCACGTACGGATTGCCTGGATCGAATCTGAGTCCTTACCCTTGTCAATGATTGTCTCAAGACGTTTGAGGATCTTCTCGGGAGTTAGTCCCATCTGCTCACTTTGATGTCTAATTGCCTTCCAGATGTCACCATTTGTCATCAATCGGTAACCTGCAGTTCTGGAGTAATGATCACCATTTCCATACCCTGCAGCCTGAGCTGCTCTTGTGGCATTGCCACCGTTCTCAACAAACGTTTGCACAAACTTCTGATGTCGAGGTTTCAACATTACATCCATAGTCGTGTTACACAGGAGAATCACTGAAGTGGAGGGTAATTGTAGTATAACAGATCAAGTTTTTTTCGGTACGAATGCTGCAAAGAACTGTCCCTCTTTGAGATTGAGTCCAGGTTGCTTTTTTCTGATTATCCTACGTTTTGTCTTTATTTTTACCTTTTGCTTCATCTGATCCTCCCTTCTCTGATTGTAACTTACCTACAGTCACGAAGGTGAATGTCCCAGTTAGAAATATAACCGCATCCAGGAACATTCCGCGCCGAAGGGCTGAATCAGATAACTCTTTCTTGAACTTGATAACTTCTTCCTTTGTAAATCCAGTTCCGAAAATTTCGTTCAATGATTTTCTACCCGACGGATTATCACCAGAAAGGTCACAAGGTGTATTCTCACCGAAGAAGTATCTGTCATATTTGTCTTCATTTGTGCAAGTCAGGTTAGCAATAGCATCCAATCGAGCAATCGTATCCCAAGTGATATATCCCACCAGAAAGACAGTGCAGAGCACGATCAGTATTTGAAAATTTCTCATAACAAAAATTGCATTTATTACGTCTGGAGTATAGCACATTTGCATACAAGGAGTATGTCGAGATCTATACAAGGAGTCTCCATAATTTTGGTATGGGAAAACCTATTACCCACCGAGATGTGTTGGAAAAGTTCGGTCATAGAATGCAGAAGATCCGAAAGGAGGCGGGATACTCACAAGAAG